>Ga0209977_10000414_pt1 | contig 16705 bp, 18 predicted proteins | sample SumtaG_2_FD_183113 | JGI IMG/M metagenome (GOLD analysis project Ga0209977, IMG submission 183113) | Deep subsurface microbial communities from Indian Ocean to uncover new lineages of life (NeLLi) - Sumatra_00607 metaG (SPAdes) (version 2) | ecosystem: Environmental > Aquatic > Marine > Oceanic...
GAGTGCAATTAATTTAGTTCCAGACAGGGCGGGAAACTTTTGTTTTGTCAAGTATTCAGCAATGCCTTATGGATAGGGTAGATATATGAGCGAATAAAGGCATCGGGTTCATAGGGAATTCGAATTTCTTCTTTTTGTGGCTTATGAGGATATGAAATTATATTGTGATCACGAAAAAAACGCTCACATTCTCCCACTTGTTCCAATGTGTTTAAATGTAGCTCTACTGCCTCATCAAGTCTTTCAAGTGCTTCTTGAATTGAGCGGCCAAAGGTAGAGGTTCCAAGCTCTTTGCAATGGCCAACCCAACGATTTCCTTCTTTATAAAAGAGAAAGGTAACGATAACATAGGCATTTGGCTTCATTTTATAGCACTCCTTTATTGGTGAATTCATCTAATTTATAATTTTAAACAAATATTATCAACCTTAGCAATAGCCTTTTGAGATGATTCTCTTTAACCAATTTTTGAATTCTACTCACAAAGGCTAGCGAGTTGACATAATATTCGTTCTGCGACACAGCTCTCCAGGGGAGGAAGGAAAACCAGCAATATCTATAACAGATTAATTTTTCTAACGTCTATCTTAGCTCCTTTCAGTAGTGTTTCAAAAGGACTTTCTTTTGATTGTAGTAAAAAGGAATCTGTTCTCTATGAAGCGGTCTGCGTCCAGTAACAAGGTCTTTGAAAAGTAGATTTTTAAGGATCTTCTTTTTGATGATGGTTTCAATCACAATGTTTTTAACATCTTTAGGCTTCAAGTTTGCATAGAAAATCGGGTATTCATTTTGATTCAGTTGAATCAGAGCGTTTGGCTCCGATGCACACAAGCCAAGACAGGAAGTCTCTTTGAACAGCACGACATCATTAAGCTTGTATTCGGCCAGCTGTTTTTTAAACTCCTTTACGATGTCTTTCGAGCCTGCGACTTGGGCGCATGTGCCGTTCGCAACCGCAACTTTGATTGGCTTATTTCTTTCCTCTTTGCATTTCCTTCGGAAGTCTTCAATGTTGTCGCGTGTTAATTTTATCATTGTACCTCCTTATATAAAACTTATAGAGATAATTATCAATAGTCTCGAAGAATTAAATTGGATTGCCCCTCCCTAAAAGTCATTTTACAGGTGGCGAGTTGACATAATATTGAATATGCGACACAGTCTTGAAGGGGGATTATCCTAAGCATTCGATAGCTTTTAACGGCTAAGCATCTGGGCGGTTATATCACTCTTTTTTTTTAAGCTCTTTTACGGTCCCGATTATTACGCCGATGATTGCTATTATAAGCATACATAAAAAGATATTGACTCCCATATAACGATAAAGCACAAAAAAGATTGCTGCGGCAACAACAAACCAAATTTCGGGTTTTTTTTTACTCAATTCTCACCTCCTTATGATTAGATTCATTATCTCCTACATCTTATGGAGTTCCTTCAGGATGACTTTAGCAAGTGTCCTGTCATCCCATGTGTCCACCAGCGGTGAGCTATTCATACGACAAATAGCATCGGCCATGCTCGTGGAAATCCAGTAGTTCGGTTTATCTGTTTTAGCGGGACAAAAATAGAGCTTGTCTGATGCCCAGGGAACCTGATGGGTGCATGCTGTAACAAGACTCATAACAACTCCCACCGTCATCGCAAACGAATGCTCATCGACTTCCCGACGGATTAATATTTGTGCATAGAAGTCAACTTTTCCTGACTGATTTTTAACAATTTTAAGAATTTTCGCTTGAGCATACGGTACAAACGGCAGCTCATTACGATACAACTGGAGAAGTGAATTTATCGCCGTTTTAATCTGAGACAAGCTCATATCTTTGTACGCTTTATGCTGAGAGAATGCGGGAGTCGAAAGCAGAAGAGAAAATACTACAAAAGCAACCAAGTATTTCTTCATCTTAATCACCTCTTTTTTTCGAATTCTACTCACAAAAGATAGCGAGTTGACATAATATCCATTATGCGACGAAGTCTCCCAGGGAAATCGGCTTCGGATATTTATCATAAGCTTCTGACATTATTTTCCTTTAATCCAGATAACCTAACTCTTTTAATTGATTTTCAATCAATTTCAGATCTTCTGGTTCTAGCTCTCTATTTACAGGCAAACAGCTTAAAGGATGTTTGATTCTGCCCCAACTTATTCTCCCCCAGACTCTTTCATGGAAATAATAGAGAATTACTCTAATGCCATGAAAAAACATAGTGATCATAGCCATTTCTTTCCAGCTATGAGTAGCAAACCAGGATATAATTCCTAATATAGCAATACCTAAAATTCTCCATATAACAGATTTAACCCATGCTCGGGCATGTGATTCAAAAGCCATTTTTTTCCTTTTTCTTATTTTAATAATTTTTTCTCCTTATTCGTTGAAGAATTAGCCGATTAGGCATTGCCTCTAGGCTTAGCCATCTCTTCCTTCATGTTAGATATCGCATGGACCATTGTTTCAAGGAGATATTCTTCAGGTCCTCGTATGGCAAAAAAAGCTACCTCGCGATCAGGATCATATTTATCTGGTATTATAATCAAACAGCTATAAAAACAATCATAGTCGTTTGCAAACTCTCGAAGATATTTTTTTATAAATTGCAATTTATCTTCTTTTGAATTTTTTTTAGATTCCCCCAATTCTCATCTCCTTATCAAGAATATTCTTTATATTGAGTTATTCCCCCCCCTAATAAATGCTCAGTGGATGTCATAGTAATTGATAAGAAATAGATTAGGAACCTGGAATTGTAGATTTGGATAAGAAAAGTTAGTCGCTTCTAACTTTATGAAATAAAATATTGTTAATTATTCTGAAAAAATAAATAAAATTTGTTTTCCATGGGTATTTTTTACATTCTTTTATATACTTTCTCTCTGACTCCCAAATTTCTTTTATTGAGCGAGGCATATCAGCATAGAAGGCAGGAAATAATCCTGACTTATTTTTCATTCTTTCTTTTTTTAAATCTTCTGGATAAATATTGAAAAAACTTTTACTAATTGGCCTAAGACCGACTAATTTTAGATCGCCCTGAAGGAGATTGATTAACATTGGCAGTTCATCTATCCAGTATTTGCGCATAATACGACCCCAACTAGTAATTCGTATATCATTTTCAATCTTTCCTATGGGATTCAATTTGTATTTGTCTAGCATATATTTATGTATATATTCTGAATAGGGGTACATTGTTCGAAATTTATATGTATAAATTATTTCTCCATTTAATCCCATTTTTTTTTGTTTAAAAATAGGTCCATAGGATGGAGTTTTATCTTCTAACGGTGTTCGTACTTTCTTTGCAATAAAATAAATCTTTTTGTTTATTTCCTCCATTTTTATAATTTTAAATCCACAAAAATATAGCCTTCCTAAAATTTCCCATTTTGATATAACCCTTCTATCTTTTTTGCTAATCATAAAATATATTTTTTTTAATAAGAATAATTTTGGGAATATGCTTGTCCAAGTAAAATCTATTAAATACAAAAATTTTTTTATAAACTTGGGAAATTTAGAAAATCTTCTTTCCAATCGTTGTTCAAGAGTTTCTACAACACCTATAAAATAACCCCCCCAAGTCAAATTTTGATTAATGGCAATAAAAAATTTATTTATCCTTTGAATATCATTTATTTTGTGCAAATTGCCAATAAATTCCAATTTATCGTTTAAAATACTTTGAATGGCATTAGTAGAGTTAGTATCAAGTAATATTGAATCGCTAGCATTAATGAAATCTAAATTAATTGCCGAGTCAATAAAATTAAAAAATTTAATAGGAAAATAATCTTTAGAATCAAGAAAAGGCCATTGTTTCAAATATGTTTCTTTTAATTTAAATCTAAGAGATTCCTTTATTTGCCTTTCCTTGATATCAATATGGGATTCTTCATCCTGGAGTTCTACAATTGCCTCATAATCCATCGGGTTATTATTTTCATTTACAATATTCGCATTGGGACCCCACTTATAAATATAAAAAACAATATAGGCAAATATTTCTATAAATAAATAGATAATAAGCGTTGCTAAAATGATAAAACGGGAATAGATAAATAGTTTAAAAATAAAAATAATAAAAAACAATAAAAGGGCCATATATAAGAACGATCTAAAAAGCGGATTCAGGCCTTCTCTAATATTTCTAGGTCTGATAAAGTTATATTTTTTTGATATTATTGATGAGATAAACCATCCTGAATAAAATAAAAAGAGCAAAAGTCTATATTCTTTTGCTAATTCAAAGTTTCTTCTCTTTAGATAAATTGCAATAAAAAAAGATGTAGTAGTCATAATTAAGTCTAAAAGAAAAGCCAACAAAGATTTATTTTTTTTAATAATGCCCATAAAATCTATCTATTAGCTGTTGGGAATTTAATCGCTGAAGGTAAATTTTTATAAATCTGATTATAGAATATTAATCATATTTTCTGACAATAATAAATTTTTGAATTTTGATTAATTCCAAACTTTTGGGCTTCTTCAATACTAAATTCATTTGCATAGGAATCTGCTGATACTATAAATCCGACATACTCAAGTCTTTTTATAAAGTCCTTTCCATAAATTCTTTTATGATCATGATGTCCATATATAATTTCGCGTTCTCTATCAGTCTTTATATTGGGGTCCTCAAAAGTTTTATCACGAGTATAATCTATAGGAACTTGGTGGATAGACCAGCCACCAGGTTTTAAAACTCTAAATAATTCAGACATCGCTTTTTTATCATCCTGAATATGCTCTAAAACATGATTAGATAAAATGACATCAAAATAATTTCCAGGATAATTAATATTAGCCATGTCAATTACTTCCATTGCTCTTATGGAGCCTAAATCAGCACTCAAATATGAAATATTAGGCAAATTAGAAAATATTTTATTAAGACAATGTTCCGGCGCAAAATGCAGAACTTTTAATTTAGCATTAAAAAAATTTGTTCTTTTTTTTAAATATAAGAACAATAATCTGTGACGCGAACCTGAACCACATTTAGGGCATTCACCAAACTTTCCTGATGAATAAAATTTTCTAAAATTTTTATTACAACACGGACAACATACGTTATTCCCTCTAAAAAAAATCATTCTTGAATTAAAAATCAAATTGATTAAAAGTTTTTGAATTCGTTTTGGAATAATTTTCTTTAATTTATACCGAAATCTTGCATTCATTTCCTAAAGCCTCATATTTATTTTGTTAACAATGTAGTTATTATCTGAAGTTATACTGATAATCAGGATTTTTTCTCATAATCTTCACGCTATTTGGGTAATTTTCCACAAACCACACCATAAAAGCAGTAACATCAATCTTATCTAAAATCATCTTCTGGCTCTTATTGCGCCATTCTTTTTTAACATCAGGTTTTCTCAGCAGTTCAATTCCCTTTTTTATTGATAATTTCTGATCTTTCAAAGATTCTGAAAAGTTAAATACTAAATTATATTTAGCCTCCTCCTCGTCCGTGTATCCACGACCATCATTGTCTAAGTAAATCGCAGGGGTTCCCAATACAGCACATTCAGAGGCCATAGTTGCACTTTCTCCATAAAGTAGAGTTGCATAATATAAGGCATCGTGCATTCTTTCCGGTGGATTTTTTATTTGATATTTTTTTAAATCTTCTGGTAGTTTGCCTTCAGATGAGATAAAAACTTTTGCATATTTGGATAGTTCTTTTACTGCTCTTCTTTTCATTTCCAAACTTAAACCCGAATGACCAAGATCGTGAGAAGCATTCCAGGAAACAAAGCGCATAATCACATATTTTTCACTTTTTTTAACTCCAAGTAAATTTAATGTTGATGAATCAGGTGTAAAATAATTAGGATGTAGATAGCATAATTCCATGTATCCGTTAAAGCGTATTTGCTTTTTGCCTAAATCTTTTTTGAAGCATGAAGGGGTTAATACTACATCTGTAAAAGGAGCGGTAGTAATTATACTTAATTTAGCGTGTTCTGTATCAGCAAAACCAATTACTGGCTTATTAAATAAAGTACCCACATGTGATGCAGATAATGAAAAAAAACCAACAAATAAATCAGGTTTAAATTTCAGTGATGTTTTTAAAATTACATAATCTGATTTTATAATTGATAAAAATTTTTCAATAATTGTTTTTTTATTTTCCCCAGTACAATAATATGGAATACTAAAATTATCTAGTAATTTTAGTGAGATATCTTTAGCTTTTGCTGTTACACAAACCTTATGACCTCTTTCAATTAATATTTTATAAAGATTATAAAAATAATGAACATGTGCAGGATGATTAATATCAATAATTATTCTCATAAACCACCTTATATTTTTTCTATTTGTTTTGCTGGAATTCCTACGACAACATCGTTATCAGGAACATTCTTGGTAACAACAGCCCCTGCACCAACTATAGCAGATTTCCCAATTGTAGTACCGGGCATAATAATTGCTCCTGCTCCAATCCAACAATCATCCTTAAGAATTACAGTACTTTTTTTTGGTTTAATTTTTTCCATTAAATTAGACCAATTAGCATCAGATGATAAGATTAAAGTAACTCTTGGCCCAATTGCAACTCTATCTCCTATAAACAAATTACAAGATTTCTCTGATATGATGCTTGCAACTATTAAATCTTCTCCGATATAAACCTTATCACCTACATTAAAACCACAAAGCTTTAAACCAAATACTCTGATAGAGTTTAATGGAAAACTTTTTGCTATTTTTTTCCCAATTTTAATTTTTAACTTTGCAAAAAAGTTAACTTGTTTATATTCCGTTTTATTTGCGTAAACCAAAATTTTCTCCCTCGATATATTTTTAAACCTAATTTGCCAATTCTCATTAAAAATTCCTTATGTACTTTTTCAAATCTACCATAATTAACCAATTGCCCACCAAATTTTGATTTAAAATCTCTGACGCCATAGTCTTGATCAGGCTTTCCTGCACCCATAAAATCAAAAACATCAATGTTGTTAAAATTTGCATAGTCAATTGCTGCCCAAGTTGCTAACACACTTGGATATATTCGTTTGTATTTACCATCTAACCCACATACAAACCACTCATAAATCACTTTTTTGTTAAAAATTGGGCACATTATTCCGCCAATTATTTTTGATTTATATTCAATTAAAAAATATCGGCCAACATCTTTTCTATAATAAAACTTTTCAAACAAAGACCAATCTGGCAAAGGTTTCTTTACTTTTTCTTTATATAAATGCTTAAGTACATCATAAAATTGACTGACCTGTTCAATACTTAGTGGTTCGATTATCTTTGCTCCTTCTTTTTTACTTTTTTTAATTTGCCTTAACTTGCTTTTACTGACTTCTTTTTTAATGTGATCTCGATTTCGACAATCAACTATAAAATTTAGATGTTCTAAATATTCACAATTATATTTCTGAAAAATCTCTTTCTTCTCCCTCCAATCCCAAAAATTCCTGAATTGCGAATAGATCACTTTCTTTTTGATGATTTTATCATATTCTTTTAGTATAAAATCCAAAACAGTCGGATCATCATCTTTTATAAGAGGGCCACCATGGATAATAGATCTGGCAGTAAAATTCCCCAAGACACCAGAATATTCTTTCTGAATAACGGCCAATAATGTTCCTGATATCTCACCCACATTATTGACTACCGCCAGAAATACAGGTTTATATTTTTTTGTGTCTTGATATACTTTATACATTTCCAGAGTTTGAAAAATATTTCCGTGTGGATGGCTATTAATAAATAAAGACCATTTATTTCTATCTAATTTAGTTACAATTTTACAATTTTCCATGAATTACCACTTAGCTAATAAATATTTTGTTACATTTTTTGTATTTTGCCATATTAGTTCCTTAATCCAAGGCATAAATGAATCTGTCCATCTTAACGGATGAATATTTAGCATAATTTGCTTTGGCAAGTTATTATGTTGAAGTCCAGTTATAATCTCGTCAGTTTTTTTAAAATCATAATAAAAGGCAGAGCTAACTTTGTCCCTTATATTAACATTTTTCCCATTCCATCTCCTACCTGTATCAGTTAAATAGAGAAATTCATTGAAATTTATATCATAATATGGCTCTCCTATAATTCCATGATTTTTATAATCTATCTTATTCCATATCAATCGATTATCCCATTTTGACAGAGGACTTCCATGCATACAAATGGTTTTTATTTCGCAGTTCTTTCTTAATTTATCAAGGTTTTTTTTAAAAAGGTAAATGGCTTTCTCATAATTTCCTTTTACCAATGATAAATCTTCATAGTGATATCCTATCTTATGTCCAAGTTTCACAATTTCTTTAATTATGTTTTCATCATAACTTTTTTTTACAATTCGGAAATAATAACTTGCTTTAATTCCTAATTCATTTTCAAGCTTTGCCATTTTTAGAGCATTAAAAGGTTTTCTATCAACATCATGGCGAATAATTATTAATTTATCTCCGAGATTATTGTCTGATAAATAGTCTTCTAAAGGAATAATACTATAGCCAAAGTCAATAATCGTAGTTAACAATTCTTTATAAATATTTAGAGTGAAATCTCTCATAGATGTAGGGAATTTATTCTTCGAGATGGGAAAAGCTTTTTATGTAGTAAACCAACTATTTTATGTTGCCTATTTTCCATTTCCTTAATAAAATTTTTAAAGAGATGCACATGTGCAGGATGACCAATATCCGCTATTATTTTCATTGTAAGTTAATTATTTACCCCTAACAATTAAAACTATAATTTTTACTCATTAAGAATTTTATAATAAATATATTTAACTCTTTCAGTCGTAATATTTATTTCATATTTTTCAACATTTGAATATAAAAACTGCTAGCGGAATGAATTGATATTTTTAAAAATTCTATGTCCCCAATCTCCTATTCAAAACGAATTTTTATCTTTTATTTAATCTCCTAAATCAAACATATTTCTCATATATTTTTCTCATTTTTTCGGAAGATTTTTCTATAGAATGTCGTTTCGGATATAGAAGCGCATTCTTTTTAAGTTTTGAAATAATTTTAGGATTTTGAATCAAATTTATTATATGCATGGCAAGCATTTTGTAATTTTCACTATCAAAAAGAAGCCCATTATATCCATGTTTAACATAATCAGGAATCCCTCCCACATTTGATGCTATCACTGGAGTTTTTGTTGCTAAAGCTTCAAGACCTACCAAGCCCAATGGTTCTTCTCTAGATGGTATTATTACCACATCTGCTATATTAAAAAATTCATTTAATTTATTTTGATCTACTTTCTTATAAACTCTAATATATTCAATAAGATTATTTATTTTAATTTGATTTATTATATCACTTTTTTCTGGTCCATCTGTAATTATTAAAGATAACATTTTCGATAATATTTTTTTTGGCAATTCATTTAAAGCTTTGATTAAAACATCAACACCTTTTCTTTTAATAGCAGCTCCTGCAAATAAAATAACAAATTTTCCCTTGGAAATGTTAAAATTTTCTCTAGTTTTATTTTTTAATGGATAAAAAAGATTTAAATCTACTCCTGGAGATATAACTTTAATCCTGTCATTTGGATAATTAAAATATTTTATCAATTTATTATAGAGATCTTTACTATTGACGATAAATTGATCTGTTTGATTAACTGTAAAGCAAAATATTTTCTTATATAATAATGAAGATTTTTGGTAAAGATTTAAATCGCCTCCATGAATGTATGTCACTACACTTTTTTTAAATAATTTTTTTAATAACGAACCAATAAAACCACTTAATAGAACACTGTGAGGTGTTATTATGTCATATTTTTTAGTTTTGCCTAAAAACAATGGAATAATTCCCAAGATAAAAAAGGTATATTTAATTAAAAATGGAATAAAACCTTTATAATGGGAAGCGTTACGCCAATATAAAAATATCTTATTAAAAAAAATATCTGTATAAACATTTCTTTCTATTAATTTTTGTTTAATATTTTTGATAAATATTTGATCATGAGGATTTTTAATAGTGGGATAGCTGTTACAAATCAGAAGCGCATTAATTTTCTTTTTTGAATTATCCAAAACTTTTTATGTATATAGCATAATCAAATTAGGCAGTTAGATTTAATAATTTATTAATTTTTTATCGAAATGATTTTCCCCACAAAAAAATCACTTTAAATTTTGTTTGATCTGAAAAAGCAATAAGTTCATCAAGCATCCAATTAGACAGATTTTTTATTAAATATATTTTGTTCATTGCTTTGTTCCATTAATACTATCGATCAAATATCTTTAGATAGAATTCATAATTCTTTTTTTATAATATTTTTCTAAAAAGCACGCATGTTACTTTAAAATTTTTATTCCAGTAATAAAACTTTGGGATTTTCGGGACGAGGGCGGTACCTCCTATTGAGATATGGCAGGCTCAAAATCCACTTATAGCCCCTGTCCAGATTTTGGAGAGTAGCTCACCATGCAATATTGTGGCATCAAGTTCCGTTTAGTCCATGTCTTCAAATCTTTATAGATGACTGTCCAGAATATTGTATGTCCTTTGTACTCAACTTTATCTTTTTTCTCCTGGCTCTAACACCAATTTCACCTTCTTTAAATTCTTGCTTTTTTTAACATAATATTGAAAAGATAAATAGCCTAAAAAAGCACCTATACATGTCAATATGTACGATTGATAAACTATTAAGGTCAAGCCACCTGAAAATCCTGTAACCAAGTATATAATACTTAATACTAATCCTGATAATGCTAATAGATATTCAAAACTATATTTTAAAGATCGCTTCTTGAAATAAAGATATTTTTTAATAATTAATAGAAATATAATTATATACAATGTAAGCCCTATAACGCCACCACTCCAGAGGAGATTAGCGTAGTTATTATGAATTTGTCGATCATATTTAAGAAGTAATGAATAAGCATCATATCGGTGCCTTGAATTAAACGGTTCTCCTGAACCAAATATAATATATAGTGGATTCTTAGATACATATTGAATTACAGCAATATTTTCTAAATACCTTCCTTCTCTTTCAAAACTTTTTAAACCTTGTAACCTGTCATATCTGGTATATATATTCTGTTTGAGCGAATCAAACCATATTGGGTAAAAGCTTATTCCTATAATAAAAATTATCATTAAACCAATAAAAAATCTTACTTTATATTTGTATTTATATAATCCAAAATATAATATTATCCCCACAAATATTATAATCAATGGTGTTCTTTTAAAAATAAGTAATAATGTAATTATCACTAAGGCAATAAGTACCATAACATACATTTTATAAATATTGCGAATATTTGAAAAAAACATTTGAAATATTACAAGTGTAGCAACAGAGTACATTGTCCATATTAAATTGTGCGATTGCCCTTTATAGATAAATTGTCCTGGGTACATTGAGTCGCCATAGCCCAACATGTTAGTTATAATAAAAAAGCCTACGCCAAATGTAAGGATGATTATGGAGGCATGAAATAACTTCATGATATCTTCTTTAGTTTTAAACGCGCTATAGCTCAAAGTAAACATCGCCATTCCAAGGACGAACTTAACATAATAATTAAAAGATATAAATTGATCAGAGCTAAAAAATAGTAATATCATAAAATATGAAAGTAGCAATATTATTAGTATATTAATTTTATTAAAAGATATTTTATAATTTAAAATACAGAATAGCATTAATACAACAACTACAATATAGTTTGTAAGAACAATAATAGACCTGCTGTTTTCCTGCATTATAAAAGAAGCAAACAATGTGTTAGAAATGAGTATTAAAAAAATACTATTGTCGATTACATATTTTTTAAAAAAACTTTGTTTCTTTTTTATCACAATATTTTCAGTGGACTCAGGCGCATCTTCTAAATTTCAGTTTAAGCAGAAATCTTCAGCTTCATTTCCAATTAAATTCTTCTCCAATCAAACGAAACAGTTCCTCATTATAGGGTGCGTAAAATTTTTTTAGATAGCTATGGGTATCTTGATTCATTATCTTGGCAATGTTGCTTTTATTGTAAACAAGCGGCTTAAAATCAAATCTGTTTTCGATATTTAGAAAAAAGGCAATTTTTTCCAGCTCTCTTTCTGGCTGCTTAAAGAAATTACCGCTATCAATTATTAATATATTTTGTCTATCAAAATGATCGTACCATCTTTGTAATTGTTCGACATAAATTCCTTTTTTTAAATAAGAAAATATATGAACATTTTCATCATAATAATTTGGATCATTTATCATCTTTTCAAAAGATTTCTTTGTTCTCTTTTCTTCAAGTTCTATCGCTTTTTCAAAAGTTTTTGATTTTTCTCTACTGTTTTTAACTTCATGGTAATAATGGGAGAAAGCTCTATCTATTGGATCTCTTAATAAAACAATAATTTTTACATCTGGAAGGAGAGTATGCATTCTTTTAGCTGCATGTGGATCAAATATATAACTTGTACTTGCCTCAAATGTAATTGATTGATCTCTTATAATTGGGAAATGCATTTTGTACCAATCATTTCCTTTTTTGTAATGTTCACTGAAATAATGAACTTCTTTCTTTAAGGGCCGTTTAATCCTTTTGTTGGACAGCAGGTAGTTGAACAAAGAAGTCGTTCCACCCTTTTGAGCACCGATAATTACAAATTGAGGAAAACACCTTTTAGAAAGTTTAATCTTTCTTATTCCGTAAAAATAAATAATATCGTAAATATTCTTTTTAATGTTAAAATAAATCATCTGCTTTTATCCTGTCTTTGTTTCCCTCCTTGGCCACTAAGTCCAGCAACGTTGGTACAACAAAGTGACATGTAAGAAGAATATGACCCTTTCGTTTTTTCAAACTTTCATCATTTTGATTTTATGAATACTCACCTCCAGTTTTTGCTATTTTTTTGGGCTCTTTGCCATTGATATTGTTTTTTTTAATCTATTAAAAGCAAAAGAAGCGAAAGGAAAATATCCAATAGTTTTACCAAATTTACGTTTTATTACAACTAACACATATATATTCCAGAAAGATATGCCGAACATTCCCGCAATAGCTGCGCCGTAAATACCAAGCTTGGGAATAAAAAGTAATCCTAATACCACATTAATAAAAGCTGTAGCAATTCTTATTTTGGTTAAAATTAACTGATTGCCTGTCATGTTCATAAAGTATCCAGTTGATCCAGAAACCGAATGTATAAACTGGCCTACCGCCAGAAAAACCAAGGCCAAGTAAGCCTGTGTAAACTCCTGCCCGAATAAAAGCCGTAAAATGGGCTTGCCAAATGCCACTAAAGTCAGGAGGATTGGCGAGGTGGTCCAGAAGATGAGCTTGGTCGATTTCTTGGCAACATGAAAAAGTTCATCCATTTTCCCGGAATGATACAGCTCGGAAAATATAGGCGCGGCCAAGGAACTAATGGCTGAAAGTAAAAACGATATTAAGGTGGCCAGCTTCACGGCTATGGCATAGTAGCCCACTTCTGCCTCAGACCTGAACATGCCCAGCATGATCACTCCGGTCTGGCCGATGACGAAGGTTGTGGTCGCGGTCATAAACATGGGTGCTGAAATGGAGATAATATTTTTTATGGGCATTTCCTGTACTGCATCGCGCTGCCCAATTTTATTTTTGAACTCACGGTCCATAATTAGAACTCCGACCAGGGCAGTAACCATAAAAGAGGCAAAGAGCGCGTAAACCGGATTATACTGGTTGAAGAACAAAAAGGTCATCGCGATCAAAATCAAAAGCATGGATAGATATGGAAGAAGCTGCATAAATGCGAAGGTCCGGATGAGACGCAGGCCACGCACGGCCTGGGTATTGAGAATCATGAGCGATTTGAAAATCACAAAGAATGCAGCCAGAGTAAAGAGAAAGGATAAGTGTGGCTTGGAGAAAATCTTGTCCGCAATCAGGGAGGAACTGAAAAAGAGCAGGCCACTGGTTATTACAGAGACTCCGGCTACGAAATACTGAGTTTTACGATAGACCTTAAAAGCCGAGGATACAGAATACTTGGTCAAATGCTCGGGGATGAGGCGCAAAACTGAAGTGTTTGTGCCCAGGACTGTAAAAATAGTACCCAACATGAGAAAGGAGTTAATCACCGCAACGATCCCCATCACTTCTGCTCCATAAACCCGGACGATGATGATGCTGGTGATCATGGTCAATCCCATAGCTATAACATGGGCACCTGCGGCCCAGCCTGAGCCGGTGAGGATCTCGGAGAATTTTTTATCCGATATGAGATTGTGAAACTTCCGCTTAAAATAAGTTATCATAAAAATTTATCCGTAAAATAACTTAACAAAAGCTCGATATTGCCATATGGTTGTTTCCTGCGGAGGGATAAACACATAGCGAAAAAAAGATACCTGGATGTCTCCGACAGGTTTTGGGCATATATAGAGCCGCTGGTTCCTAAGTCTTGGCGAATATCCAATAAGTTATACGTTATACAATACAGGCGAAAACCGGGTGGAAACCGCCGGCGCCCCAGACAAGTGCTTTTTTTATCAGCTATTCCTCTAGGGTTACTTGGGTTGCTTGGTTTATTGCGTTGGATGAGTTGTTTGGATTTGGTGGTTTATCTGGTTTATATTGTTTCTTTGGTTTCTCAAGTCATCGTTTTTTATGCGTCACTTCTTCACATCCCGATATGCTATTTTCCCAACCGAGAGGTTTTCTGGCAACGGCTCATCCTCAATTAAATCTATGCATTCTAACAATCCATCATTCCTTTGCCGGTACCGTAAACCTGATTCGGGGCAAATCATTATACCAACATCCTCAGGATCTTTAAGTGCATGTCCGTGCCGGCTCATCTTGCCTTTTTGCCGGGCGGGGTTGCCTACCATGAGGGCGTAATCAGGAACGTCTTTGGTAATAACGGCGCCAGCGGCAATGAAACAGTACCTTCCAAGCGTTACTCCGCAGACGATCGTGGCGTTGGCACCTACCGTGGCGCCCCTACGGATGAGTGTCTTTTCGTATAAATTCTTCCGAACAACCTGCGATCTCGGGTTGGTGACGTTAGTGAGAACGCAGCTCGGTCCGAGAAAGACGTCGTCCTCAACGCTCACACCTTCATAGACTGAGACATTGTTCTGGATTTTTACATTATTGCCTATAATGACATTATTAGCGATGTTCACATTCTGGCCGAGCACGCAATTTTTGCCGATTCGGGCGCCGGATTGGATGTGGCTAAAATGCCAGGTTCTGGTACCTTCACCGATTTCAACGTTTTCATCAATATATGAGCTTTCATGGACGAAGTATTTTTTTGGCGCTTTTTGAACGATTTTAGAGACTTTTCCGTTGGCTTTTAGCGATTCCTGGCAGGCTTCAAGGATTTGCAGGACTTTAAGGCCGCTTTGGGCATCTGTTCGAGGGGATTTTCTGGAGACAAGGCATTCGAGGAAGTGTTCACATTCTGATTTTAAAGGCTCTTTTTTTTCTATCTCTATTGGTTGGGCTTTTTCCGGATGAGGCACGGGAAGTCTATCGATCCAGTCGATTTTGTGATTGTAAATGAAGAGTTTGTCAGTGGGATTGACATCATCGAAAAGAATCATTTTCTTATCGGCGATGATAATGAGCTTTTGTTCTTTATAGGGGTGGAGCCAGGATACGAAAATATGCGCCTTGACGCCTGAGGGGAAATCAAGAGTGGTTATGGTGACATCGGTGACTTCCGGGTTGAGATAGTTACCGCCGTGCGCCGCAACTTCATGAGGCATTTCGTTGAGAAGATAGAGGATAATGGATATATCATGCGGGGCGAAACTCCAGAGAATATTTTCTTCTGTTCTGAATTTTCCAAGATTTAAACGGTTTGAATAAATATATTTAATTTTTCCTAACTCTCCATTATTAATTAACTCTTTTAATTTAATCACAGCTGGATGGTATTCAAGTAAATGTCCTACCATTAATATCTTATTTTTTTCTTTGGCTAACAAAACTAGCTCTTCACCATCTTCATAATTTAATGCAATAGGCTTTTCAACAAACACATCTTTGTCCGCTAAAAGAGCTTCTTTGGCAAATTTATAATGAGTTACTGCAGGAGTAGATATCACTATCGCCTCGGCATTTGGGTCTTTTAATAATGTTTGAAATTTATTGTAAATAGTTAAATTTCGATATTTTTCTTGCGATGATTTCAGCCTATCCCCATCAATATCGCAAATTGCATGAAGTGATTTTAATTCATAGAAATTACGAACTAGATTTTTCCCCCAGTATCCGCATCCTACGACTGCAATATTTTTTTTCATTCTTTCTCCTTAGCTTTTTGCTTTTCAAGAGATTCAAGAAAGAAGGCGAGCATTGTGAACGCCATCAGACCCAATATGCCGACGATCAACACATTGAGTTTCTTTTTGGGAGAGACGGGATAAAGAGAAGAGGTGGGTTCTTTAACGAAATGTCCTTCTCTTCTAAATGTAAATATACAGAAACATTAGATAAAAAGCATCGCTATTTATCTCTTTTTTTTGTTCAGACCTCCAGATTTAGTATTTTACGGCGTCCTATTTACTTCTTGCTTTTATATTTTCACTCCTTAAACGGCGATACTTCTTCTTCCTTTTCAAGCAACTTGATAATACCATAGGCGACTAAACCAGTAGTGGCAACTATTATTGCTATGCCAGCAGGAGATGTAAAGAATTTTAGGATTTTAGAGGGG
>Ga0209977_10000416_pt1 | contig 16680 bp, 10 predicted proteins | sample SumtaG_2_FD_183113 | JGI IMG/M metagenome (GOLD analysis project Ga0209977, IMG submission 183113) | Deep subsurface microbial communities from Indian Ocean to uncover new lineages of life (NeLLi) - Sumatra_00607 metaG (SPAdes) (version 2) | ecosystem: Environmental > Aquatic > Marine > Oceanic...
TGATATTTCTATTAATTGCGCATATCAGATATTTATTACGAATAAATAATGTATGCGTAAAAGCGCTATTTTACCTTAATATCAACAATATAAAATTTATTGATTTTAAATTTTTACAAAAAGAAAAAGCACAATGGTGAGTAGCTAAATTTTTTTGTTATTTAAATAGAACGGAGGAGTGACATGTTATGATGATAAGAAATGAACGAAGAATTAAGGTTAAATTCAGAAGAATTAGATGTGTTAGATAGTTTTCATAAATTTAGCGATCGTGGATTTGAAAGTTTCTATCAAAAAGAGTACGATGGTGTTATTAAAAACCAAAGTAAGATGGTAACTCTTTATGGATGAGATAGGGGACGAGTTTAGCGATTCATCTGGGAATAATAAGACTGGAGAAGAGCTACCGGAGCTTACAAACGAATCTGATGAATTAAATGAGATTGATGATGAACCTTCTGAGATATTTAGCGAGACAGATGAGTTTGACGACATTATTCCTGAGGTATTTAGTGAAGCAGATAAATACGATTTCGATGGGTCCCTAGATTTAAGTGAAGTAGATAAATATGATTTCGATGGGTCCCTAGATTTAAGTGAAGTAGATAAATATGATTTCAATGGAGATCTTGATTTTAGCGAAATGGAAAAAAATGATGAGGAAAATGAATTAGGGCCAACAGGAGAGTCTAATGATTCTCAAGAAACAGATGAAAGTGGTGATACTAATAATAATAGTGATTCGTCTTCAGATAGTTCTGAGCAAGGAAACGAATCTTACGAAAATCTCAGTTCTGAATCCTCAAGTACAGTCTTAGTAAGCGAAAATAAGGAAGAGATGCAAGAAGACCAAGACGAATTAGAAAGAGAAATTGAGAAAGAACTCGAGGAAGGAGTTGAAGCTATTAACCAATATTTAGAAGAAGAGGCAGAATTCATTAACGCCTATCAGGAAATGGTGGGAAAGGCGAGGGAGCTAGACGAAGAACTAGAGCGGGAAGGCGAGGAACGTCAGAAGACCGACGAAGAATGGGAAAAAGAAGTCGAAACTGCTGCCTATACCGCTGAACAACTATACGAAAGTATGGGAGAAATAGAAACTAACACCATTAAAGAAGAAATTTCCGAAATTAAAGAAGAACTTGAAATTGAAAAAGAAGTAGAGCAGAGCGAGGAAGTCTCAGAACCTCAGTTGAGTGATTTAAAAGAAGAAGTTTGCGAACAAGAGCAGGAATTAGAACAGATATATGAAGAGAGAAAGGAATTCGAACAACATCAAGTTGAATCCGCAATTCAAGAGGAGCTCGAGACCGAAGCTGAACCTATTATCAACGAGGGAGAAATAGAAAAGCTTCAAGATATGGACGTCGAGGAACAATTTCAAACCGTTCATCTTAACGAATACGTAGAAGAACTAGTAGAAATGCAAGAAGAAGATAAAAACAATGAAAACGATAAAATAGAACAAGAAAAAGAAAATATCGAACAAATTCAAGAAATAATACATGAATCGACCTATTTCCAAGAAAAATTAGAAGAACAAGAGGAGGAATTAGAGTGGGAGTATGAAGAAAAAGACGAAATTGAGCAACACCAAGTCGAAGCTGCGATCGAAGAAGAACTCAAAACAGAACCTAAATCTATTATCAACGAGGAAGAGTTGGAATATATCAAAGTTTTAGATCCTGAGAAACAACTCGAAGCCGAGATTTTTTACGAATTCATAGAAGAACTAGCAAATAAGCAAAATGAAGAACAAGAAGAACGCGAGGAGAATGAAGAACAAGAAGAAATCTCCACAGAACAGAAAGTAGCTCAAATCATGCCCGAACTCGACATACCCCAAGAAATAAACACTATCGAGACCGAAGTAGAAACCAATAGTCAAGAAGGAGAACTAGAGCAGGAAACTACATCTCCTGATGAGGAAGTGGTAGAGCAATTAGAAATAGAGGAAACCAAAGATCACCAACAAGAATTAGAAGAAATCCTCGAACAAGTTAGAAAAATCGAACAAGAAGCTTTCAACGAAATCGAACAGGAAGAAGAAGATTTAGATAAAACCATAGAAAAAAACTATGAGATAGTTAAAAAACTCTATAAACAACAGACTGGAAAAAGAGCAATTTATGCGAATAAGGAAACAAAAGGATTTAAACAGTGGTTAGAACAGAAAAAAAAATCGGAAGAAAAAGAGAAACCGAAACAGAAGAAAGAACTAAAAGAAGAACAGAAAGAAGAAGAAAAGTGGAAGTGGATCCTGAAGTTTTGGATAGAAAAAGCCACCGAAATTGATCCTGAGCTCAAATCTGAGTTGAAAAAACTCGTTGAGGAGTATGACGAGTTAGAGAAATTGATAAAAAAATACTCGCAATTATACAATAAAGCGCACCGCGAAAAACTCTCTCAAGCTGAAAAAAACGAACTAAAATCGTTGATTAAAGCGCTCCAAAAAGTCGATCCCATAAAAATTGAGCTGTTCCTAGGCATACGGGAAATTAAACGCTATTTAGATGAGCAATATTATTCGGATTTCTGGGACAAACCGCGCGTGATTCGAATCCGCCACCATTTTTTTACCCAAATCTCGCAAATATATAAAAGCTTAAAGCAGGCAGAGAAAAAGAAAGAAAATTCAGAAAAAATACTAAGAAATTGGATATATAACGCTACCGAAGAGGAAATTAGTCCCGAACTTAAAACAATGTTAAAGGAAATCGTTGAGAACTATAGCGAACTAGAAGAATTGGCAACAACATTCATGAAATTATACACAAAGGCGCAACGCGAACAACTCTCTAAACATGAAAAACACGAATTAAAGTCGTTAATGAAAACGCTCCAAAAACTCGATCCCATTAATATTGTACTATTCTCAAATATACGGGCCATTATGAATTATTTAAATGATAAGAATTCTGACGATCTCTCGAACAAAGCATGCGTCAATCGACTCCTTAGCCTGTTTTTTGCACATATACCATTTAAATGTGAATCAAGTAAATCCGATACTTATAATACTAAAGATTTAATTGAAGATTTAAGAAACGAAATACAACAACTTTCCGAAGAATTAGCACAGATGTTTCCAGATAGATTAGTGACTGAAAGAGGTAATACTTATTCACATGCACATCTTTCTCGATTATTAGGGAAAAATAACCGTTATATTAGTACATTCATAATCCCAAAGGTTAGTAGTGACTCAGATTTTATGGTTAGGGAAGAAGCGTTGCTGAAATTGGAAAAAAAATTAAAGGAAAGATTAGGTGCAAAAGCACTGGGATGTGTTTTCATCATTAGAAGGTATCAAAGTAACGAAATAAACACTCTTCAATTTGTTGATATGTTAGAAAAAGAATTAGGAAGAATTTCGGGTGAAATCAAGGTTAATAACGAAGAACTTAGTTTGATTCTTGCCGGAACTCCTAACTTTATTAAAAGTATTCTTGATAAAATGAAATACCCCACTAATAGATATTATAATTCCAATTACAAATTTTCAAAAGAAAGATTAAGCGAATTTAAAGACTTTCTTTTTGAAATATTCAGATCTCGAGCTAAAAAGTGTTTTGATTATCTTAGAAGATACGAGCGTCTAAACCCTGATTTAAAAGAATATTCAAACCAGCGGTACACAATTGGAAACCCCTTTTATTTCCGTAATATTGAAAATATACCTGAAATATCTTATTGGTTCGGTTTCTTGCGCGCTGACGGTTCTCGGAGCGGAACAGGTTATTGGATATCTCTTGAGCTCGCGGTAAAGGATACAGATCGTTTAGAAGAATTTGCTAAAGCGGTTAAGTTTCCATTAGACCGCATTAAGTTCCGTACAAGATACCAGTGGTATAAAGGGAAGTTAAAAGGACACGAGTTTGCTCGTCTTCAATTCGGTTGCAAAGAAATGGCGAAAGACATGGACGATTTAGGATTTCAGGGCTCCAAAGCCGATCAAAAATTTGTACCAGATTACGTAGTACAAGCTCTCAAGGAGGCGAAAAAATTAGCAAAACAAGCAAACTTAGATTGGTGGTTAATTACACCCGGACAAGTCGCTTTAGCGTTTCTTCTTGGGTTTTACGATGGCGATGGGACTTACGAAGGAGGTAGATCGGCAAGAATTTACGCGAGCAGTAAACCGTTTTTAGAACACATTAAAGGATTATTCGGGATAAAAAACAAAGTTTTAACGACGGTAGCTCCCAGAGAAGATGCTTGGGTTTTCGACCAAAAATACATATCTAAAGGTGTGTTTTCACTTTCATTAGGTCCCAAACTGTTCGATATGATGATGAATTCCTACAAAGATAGTATGAAAAGGAAGCGCCCGCCGAAACCCGCAGAACCACTAAATTTCTTGGGTGATCAGACTTAAAAACGATTAGCTTTTTATTTATTATTAAACTGCTTTTTTTTAAAAAGTGGCCAATTCTTATTAAAGGTGGATTCCGATACTATCAGCGACCCTTTCTTCTATTTCTCTTCAAGTAATCTTTGATATCTTCAATTATCATTTCTTTATTATAATCAGGCCATAGGTCAGTTCTAAATTTGAACTCTGCATAAGATGCATCCCATAACAGAAATCCCGAGATTCTAGCGCCATCTTCCATGCCAGTGCGAATTATGTAATCTAACTCAGGAAAATTTTTCGTATATAAATAACTCTTGATTAAATCTCGCGTAATATCTTCGGGCTTTATTTTATCCTCCGTTATCTTTTTCACAGCGTCTACGATTTCTTCTTGGCCGTCATACATAATGCACAAGTTAATGAAATTTTGGTTATGGTCCTTTGTAAATTCAATTAATTCTTTGATTTTCTCCTGGACGTCTTCAGGTAGCAAGTGTACTCGGCCAATTACGTTAAATTTAACTTTCTCTTCTCTTACAGTTGATTCACTTATTACCGTGTCCACTGCTTTTAAAATTATCTTAAAAATATATCTAAGTTCGTTAACACTTCTTTTCATTGCGTTTTCAAGCGACAAGGCGTAAATGCTCAAATAATGAATTCCTGCGTCAAAGAAGTCAAATAACCTATCTTTTAAATTCTCATACCCTATTAAATGGCCCACATTTACCTCAAACAAATTTTTTTTTGCCCATCTACGATTACCATCTAGAATTAAACCAATGTGCTTAGGCAATTTATTTACGGGTGTGTCCTTTAATTCTTCCAAGATAATATAACCCTTAGAGAAATTACTACAATTGATACTACTATTAATAGGAATATGAGATTTATTTATTATAAATTTTTATTATTTGAATTACAATTCAAATTTTTGTCTTATTACCACATTTAATAATTTGAACTGTTGATATTATTAGATTATTGAGAATTTTTATATAAACACCTCACATAATAAGAATAATTTAACTAGATAAGTTTTTGAATAAATAAACATTACATTTATAAATTCAATTTAACAAACGAACCAAGTAAAACCAACATTAAAAGAGAGATCCCTAATGATAAGCAACGAATACTTGTTTTCTGATATCGGCATCGATAGTGTAGGGTTTTATGCCCCAAAATATTACATAAAGTTGGATGACTTAGCTCAGAAGCGGAATGTTGATCCTGGGAAATTTAAGAAAGGATTGATGGTTCACGAAATGAGAATACCAGAGGTTAACGAGGATATCATTTCTCTAGGAGTGAAGGCAGGATATCAAGCGTTAGTAAAGGGAGGCATATCTCCTAAAAGCATTGATGCGTTATTCGTAGGAACAGAAACAATAACTTATGCAGTAAAGTCGGTTTCAAACATATTCGCCGAATTGTTAGGGATTTCACCCAATTCAATTTGTCAAGATGTTTATAACGCGTGCGCTGGTGGAACTTTAGCCATTCTCAACGCGATTGCTTTGGTAGAAAAAGATATTATAAAAAAAGCTCTTGTCATAAGTGTTGATATTTCTTCGTATCAACTAGGCAGTCCAAGTGAGGCTACTCAAGGTTCAGGAGCAATTGCTTTAGTTATTTCAAAAAACCCTAGGGTTGCGACCTTTGGTGAAAAGTTTGGGAAAGTATCTGGAAATGTAGACGATTTTTTCCGCCCCGCTAATGAAAAAAATGCTAAAGTTTTTGGTCATTATTCAGTAAATACTTATCTCAATTTTCAATTGAAAGCATACGACGATTTAATTAATAATATAGGGGATTTTCACGCTGATTACTACACATTTCATGCACCATTTTCTAAATTACCAATAAAAATCATGCAACAGATAATCCAAAAACGCTGGATAAAGCATATTCAGAACCTTCCAAGGGTAAAAAAAGATCAAATAAAATCGTCCATCCTTAAGAAGCTTGATTATTTTATGCACGATATTACTGTTTTACCAGAGTGGTTATATTTGAAACTGAAAGAGAGGGGTTATTCCTCCGAAACATTAGAGATCATATCAAACAAACTTATAGCAAATGTTAAAAGTAAAGTACTTCCACAATTAAGAGTGCCTTCGCATTTTGGGAACAGTTACAACGCGAGCATCTGGAGCCAAATAGTCTTCATATTGGAAGAATATAGTCGCGTTAACGATGTCATCTATTTCGGCTCTTACGGCTCAGGAGCTACTTGCATTTCTGGATTACTAAAAGTACAGAAAAGATTTAAAGAAATAGTAAGCAAACATCCCAAGATTAATGATTTTATAGAAAATAAAGAACGCAAGACTATACAAGAGTACGAGAAGATAAAAGCAGGTGAATTCTTACCGAAAACAGTTTTAGGAGAAATAGTCGAACACGAAAAGAATAATAAGAGAGGTTTTACTCTTCATTTTTGCGACGAAGGATGCATTCTTCCTAATATAGAAGGTTTAAACCATTGTCCGAAAGGTCACTCTGGCTTACACAAGAAGTTTTTTCCACTATATGCGGTGTTAAAGTCAGAACCTATAGTAAATCCTAACGAAAACAATCTTAACTACCTTTATAACGGATTAGTAAGGATTACCGGAGATGTTAAACGAGGTTCTTGCTTAGAATACGAGATCAGGCGCCTTGAAAATAAGGAAGAAACAAATTTTAACGCTATTGGTTTATTAAATTGGAGTCCATTGTATGTTCCAGTTCAAAAAATTTATTAAATTTATGTTTTAGAATTATAGTTAATAATGAAATCTTCTATTTTTCACCTTCCTATCGACTAAAAGTTCAAAATTATCTTAGGCAAGATAATTAGAAGATGATATAAATAATTTCAAATTAAGATTAATGTGGATAAAAAGATGCAAGAAATTCGTTCAGATATTTCGGGTTTTTATAAGTTATCCTTAGAAGAACGCCAGCATCAATTAGCTAAATTAATTAACTTAAAATCCGAAGAAGTTAAACTATTGCAAGCTTTGGGGTATTTTACGCCCACTCAAATTGACACGCTAATAGAAAACGTAATTGGGAGTTACCAATTGCCCTTGGGTATTGCTTTAAACTTTAGGATCAACGGAAAAGATTATATTTTGCCCATGGTGATTGAAGAACCTTCAGTTGTGGCCGCAGCTTCTAACGCAGCTAAGATAGCTAGAAAAAACGGGGGTTTTCAGTCTGAAGAAGTTAAATCAATCATGATTTCTCAAATCCAAATAACTCAATTAAAAGATATTGATGCTGTTAAGGAAATTTTAATGAGAAATAAGGATAAAATCTTAAAAATTGCAAATGAGCAAGACCCCTTACTAAATAAGCTAGGTGGTGGTGCTCTAGATATAGAGATTCGAGAAATAGAAACAAAAAAAGGCAAAATGATAATCCTTCACCTTCTGGTTAATGTATTGGACGCTATGGGTGCTAATGTAGTAAATACGATGGCTGAAGCCGTAAGTCCTTATATTGAAGAAATTAGTGAAGGAAAGATATATCTGCGAATCGTATCCAACTTGGCTACACATCGAATTGCGAAATGTAAAGCAGTATTTGATAAGAACTTGTTAGGTGGCGAAGAAGTAGTTGAGGGTATTTTAAACGCTTATGAATTTGCGCTTGCCGATCCCTATAGGGCAACGACCCATAATAAAGGGATAATGAATGGAATAATTGCGTTAACTTTAGCAACAGGAAATGACACTCGTGCTATTGAAGCAGGAGCTCACGCTTATGCTTCCTTGAGTGGCAAATACAAACCCCTTACGAAATTTAAGTCTGACTCAGACGGTAATTTAGTTGGCGAGATAGAAGTCCCTCTAGCTCTTGGAATTGTTGGAGGAATGACAAAAATTCATCCAATGGCACGTTTAGCACTGAAAATTTTAGGTGTTAAGAGTGCAGAAGAGTTATCTCAAATTGCTGCGGCGTTAGGCTTAGCCCAGAATGTAGCCGCCTTAAGAGCCTTAGCATCAGAAGGTATACAAAAGGGTCATATGACGCTTCATTCTCGTAATATAGCGAAGTTAGCTGGTGTACCCGATAATTTGATTGAAGAGGTTGCAAATAAAATAGTAGAAGATAAAAAAATAAGAGTAGATTACGCAAAGGAAGTTTTAAAGGAAATAGTTAAAAGTAAAAACCTTTAGTTTTATAAAAAGTGTTTCATAAACTCCTCTAATAAAAAGCAATATAATTGATAACTGCATAACGATAAATAAAATTTTGAGATGATATTTATGGGATTTAGAGATTATATAAATAAGATTGATGAGGAAGGACTCCTTCAAAAGGTAGATGTCGAGACTTCGAAGAAGTTAGAGATTTCTGGAATATTAAAAGAGAAAGAACCAACCCCCTTAATGTTTAATAATGTTAAAGAATCTGAATTCAGGTTGGTTGGCAACATGTTCTGTACTAAGAATGTAATTGCTTCGTATTTCAATGTAACTCCCGCAGACATCATACCAATGCTTTCAAAAGCAATTACTGAGCGCTCAGAACCAGAAATCATATCAAACGCTCTTTGTCAAGAAGTTATAGAATCAAGCGTAGATTTAGATAAATTACCAATTTTATTTCATTGCGAAAAGGACGGCGGGAATTACATAAGTTCTGCTGTCGTAATCACAAGAGACCCTGATTATGGACAAAACATGGATTTTCATCGGGCTATGCAATTTTCCAAAGACAAATTTTCTACTCGAATAGTTAGAGGTCGACATTTTCATACATTTTTAGAAAAAAATAGCGAATTAGATGTTGCTTTTTGTATAGGTAATACGCCTAACATTCTAATCGCCGGAGCTACTTCTGTGGATATTGGAGTTGATGAATTACATATTGCAAATGCATTAGAGCCAATAAAAGTTGTTAAAGCAAATTCAGTTGATCTTTTAATCCCTGCAGAAGCAGAGTTTGTATTAGAAGGGCGGGTCTATTTAGAAGAAAAACACGCTGAAGGCCCTTTTCTCGACTTAACAGAAACTTATGACATTGTAAGAGAAGAACCCGTTTTTGAAGTGAAAAAAATAACTCATAGAAAGGACGCGATTTGGCAAGCCTTATTACCCGGTGCGCTTGAACATAAAATATTGATGGGTATGCCAAGAGAACCAACTATTTTCAATAAAGTGAACGAAACTGGAGTTAAATGCTTAGATGTTAATATAAATCCTGGAGGATGTTCATGGTTACATGCAATTGTACAAATTGATAAAAAGTCAGAAGAAGATGGTAAAAAAGCTATTGATGGTGCATTTGTTGGCCATAGTAGTTGCAAACACATATTTATTGTAGATAAAGATATTGATATTTACGACCCGTTATCTGTGGAATGGGCAATGGCAACTCGCTTTCAAGGGGATGTTAACATGATAATTAAAGATAGAGAACCCGGAAGTAGTTTAGATCCTAGCGCAGAACCGGGAACGAAAATGACAACTAAAATGGGATTTGATTTAACAAAACCACTTGTGACTAAAGGAAAGAGCTTTGATAGAGCTATTTTCCCAAGAGTAGATTTGAACAAATATTTTTAATACAAAGCAATTGAGGATCATGAGATTAGAACAAATAGAAAAAGATATGCTTGACGGAAAGCATGGAAAGTCCGCCCAGAAATCCATGGAAATATTAACCACATTAGGCGAAATATTTGGCGCAGAATGTATGGTTGATGTTCATGGAGTTCAAATAGCAGGAGTATCCTACGCTAATCTTGGCGAAGCGGGGTTGGAATTCTTAAACGAAATGGCAGAAGATGGGAAAGTCAGAGTTTTAACTACTTTAAATCCCGCTGGAATGGATCGGGAAAATTGGCGAGCATTAGGGATAGACGAAGAATTTTATAAAAATCAGAATCGAGCTATAGATGTTTTTGCAAAAATGGGAATAATTACGACATGTTCTTGTACACCGTATTTAATTGGAAACGCACCTCATTATGGACAACACATTGCTTGGGCCGAAAGTAGCGCTGTTTGTTATTCCAACTCCGTTATTGGAGCTCGAACGAATCGAGAGGGCGGACCAAGCGCATTGGCAGCGGCTTTAACCGGTAAAACGCCTAAATACGGTTATCATTTGGACGAAAATCGTCACAGCCAAGTCTTGTTTAAGATAAACGCTTCAGTCAAAAGTACTGACGAATTTGGCGTACTGGGAAAATTAATTGGCGATAAACTAGTTGAATTAGGAAAAAAAGTCCCTTATATTGTGGGAATTCCTTCTGCTACCGTTGAAGAGCTTAAGTCTTTTTGCGCTTCCGTCGCTACCTATGGTGGAACAGCATTATTCCATATGGAAGGAATTACTCCTGAGTATAATAAATACCCTAAACCAAGTGAAATTGTTATTGAAATTAATCAGGACGATTTAGATATAACTCGTGCTGATCTTATTGACGACGACCTTGAGATAGATTTTGTGAGTCTAGGTTGTCCTCACGCTTCAATTCACGAAATTGCGAAAATTGCAAAATTGTTAGAAGGAAAAAAAGTAAAGAAAGAATTTTGGATTACTACTGCTCGACCTACAAAAAGAATCGCAGACGAAGCCGGTTATTCTAAAATTATTGAAGATGCTGGAGCAAAATTTGCTGCAGATACCTGTTGTGTCGTGGCTCCAATTAAAGGTCGCTTCAAGGGAATCATGGTGGATTCTGCAAAGGCGTGTTATTACGGCCGCGCAAAGAATAAATTCAAAGTAAAAATTGGATCAATGGAACAATGCGTTGAGGAGGCGCTTAAATGAAGCTAGAAGGAAGAAAAATCTATAAAGGAATTGCTGAGGCAGAAGCGATTGTAACTAGAGATGGGATTTCATTTTATGGTGGCGTAGATCCTGACACCGGTATAGTTGTCGAGATTGGGCACGAACTTGAAGGACAATCCATTACAGGAAAAGTTCTTGTATTTCCTACGGGTAAAGGCTCGACTGTAGGGTCGTACACGATGTATAGAATGAAAAAAAACAACATGGCTCCAGTAGCAATCGTAAACGAAGAGATCGATACTATAATAGCGGTAGGTTGCATAATTAGTGAAATTCCATGCGTAGATAAAATTAATATTAAAAATATTAAGACTGGACAAAAAGTACTTGTTAATGGTTCAGAAGGTATTGTGGAGGTGAAATAAACGGGAACTGGAAAAGGATATGGTAAGACCATTCTCTTTGGCGAAATTTACTTCCCATTTCGGTAGTAGACGCAATCATTTTGTAGTTTATGGTCTTCCCGCTATGGCTTCGGCATTAGCTTCCTATACAACCGCAGATGTTAAAGTTGTTAATGGACAAAACTGGACTGTCGACGATCAGAGACCCGCTACACCGGGTTATAAAAAAAAGAAATACAATGAGGCAATGCAATCTATTCAAAATGTAATCGATCATTTAAAAATAGATACAGAGCGTCAAAAACTTGAAATCACTTTCACCGGAAATTTAATTGCTGCAAGTGGAGTTGGCGCTTCTGCCGCTCAATGCACATCTCTTGCTCGTGCACTCAACGATAGCTTTAATCTAAAATTAGACAATGAAAAGATAAATGAGGCTGCGTACGAAGGAGAGAAAGCTTATCATGGAACCCCTTCTGGTATCGATAACACGGCTTCGACTTATGGTGGATTGATTTGGTTTGTGAAAAATTTAAGTGGTGGAAAAAATACGATGGACTTCCTTCAATCGCTAAAAAAGATGCACTTGACAATCGCAAATTCAGGAATAACAGCTTCAACAACGGAAGTAGTTGCTGATGTTCGACGTTTAAAGGAAACTAATTCAGAAGAATTTGAGAAGATATTAAACGAATATAAGGCTCTATCAGAAAAAGCAAAAAAAGCCTTGCTTGAAGGTGATATTGCCACTATAGGAAAATTAATGAATCAAAACCACAAATTACTTCAAAAAATCACAGTTTCAGGAAAAATAAATGATAAATTGGTGGAAATAGCACTAAAAAATGGAGCGATTGGAGCTAAAATGACGGGGACGGGTCGAGGTGGTTTAGTAATCGCTTTAGCAGAAAATGAAGAAATACAAGAATATATCGCCAAGGCTATCGAAAAAGAAGGCTATGACGCCTGGAGAACAATGATAGGATGAGTGTTAATTAAAATTGAAAAGTAGTAATGAAATATTTCTGTTAAAATTGGGTGGAAGTTTATTAACTGATAAAAATATTCCTTTTTCTATCAGAGAAGAAATTGTAAAAAGCGCAATTCAACAAATAATAGATGCTAATAAAAAATTAATCTTAATCCATGGAGGAGGGTCCTTTGGACATCCGATTGCTAAAAAATATAACATTTCTCAAGGAATCAATATTTCTATTAAGAATCAGATATTTGGGCTAACTAAAACACACGAAGCGATGGTTAAATTCAATTCGCAAATAATTGAAGAGTTTTTAGAAAAAAAGTATCCTGCTCTTTCCATTCAACCTTCAAGTATTTTTATCAAACGCTTAAACGAAATTTCTTTTGAATCTATCGAGCTAATTGAAACTTCGCTTGATCTTGGAATTCTACCCGTTTTATATGGAGATATTATTCTTGATAAAGAAGGCAATTTTTCAATAATTTCTGGAGATCGCATCATTTTGGAATTGTGTAAAAACCTGAATAAATATAGCATTTCTAAAGTTATTTTTGCTATTGAAAAAGATGGAATTTTTGTTGAAGATCTTAAAAATGATAAAAAAATTATAAAATTAGCCTCAGAAATTCGTCTTGATGAGTTAGATAAAATTAAATTAGCCGATTTAGGAAATAAGATTGATGTTACGGGAAGTATTAGAGGAAAAATTCACGCGATTAAAGAAATTTGTAGATTAAATATTCCAGTTCAGGTTATAAACGGTCTGACTGACGGTAACATCTTTAAGGCCTTAAGCAATCAAAAATTAATCTGTACGAACATTAGTGGAATTCATGACGAAAAAAGGTTATCAGAGATTTATATGAGAAAGTTAGAACATCTCAAGATTCCAATCATGTCTAATGTCCAACACATAAAAAATTATTTTGATAACATAAAATTAATTCATCATTCGCTTCCGGAAGTCGAATTAGATGATATTGACATCGCAACAATGTTTTTTAATAAAAAGATCTCCGCTCCAATTTGTATTTCCGCTATAACCGGTGGGCATCCAATATCTAAAGCAATAAACAGAATTTTAGCTAAAGCTGCAGAAGAAGAAAACATCATAATGAGCGTAGGCAGTCAACGCATAGGCTTGGAAGATCCTTCTACCCGTGAGTCTTTTGAGATTGTTCGTGAAGTTGCACCTAACATTCCGATAATTGGAAATATAGGAATCGGTCAAATAAATTCTTCCACATTTAAAAAAGAAGATTTTATTGAATGTATTGAAATGGTAAAAGCAGATGTAATGGCCATTCATTTTAATGCTTTACACGAATTAGTCCAAAGCAACGGAAATATATCCTATAAAAATTTCTTTGAAAAATTTCAAATAATTCGAAAAGAAACTAATATTCCAATAATCGCAAAAGAAGTGGGAACTGGCTTCAATAAGGATTTAGCCTTGAGTCTTGATTCAATAGGCTTCGATGGATTTGATGTCGGAGGCACTGGAGGTACTAGTTTTGCTGCAATTGAATCTCACCGAGATAATTTTAGTTTTGAAAAATATACGAGAAGACTCGCAGATTCTTTTAGAGAATGGGGTATCCCTACACCTCTAACCATTCTTTATGTAAGAAAAGTTTCTAAAAAATTGATTATAGCCACTGGTGGACTAAGGAATGGAATAGATATTGCCAAAAGCATCTCATTAGGTGCTGATATCGGAGGATTTGCTTATAAATTTCTATTATCCGCTTGGAAAGATTATAAGAACAACACTTTTATTCACACAATTAAAGAAATAAAAACATTGAAAGACGAGTTGCGTTCTTCCTTATGGTTAACGAATATAACAAACATAGAAAATCTTAAGGACAATAAGGACAAAAGAGTTCTGCTTGGAGAACTATATCAATGGTTAAACCAATAATTGTAGTTGGTAAAAAATAAAAAAAAATTAAGGATATAAATCTTTTAAACTAATCGAAAATTACTTTTAGGTTTTAATTTTTTGAGCTTATTTTAAAAACTCCTTCCAAATTGTTTAAAATAGCCTCCCGAGAAAATAACAGCGGAATATATTTGCCTTTAACGTAAAATTTCATTAAATCTTTATAGTGTTTGTGGAAAGGCAACCCTGTTTGACCTCCCGGAAGAACGAATACTGATTTATCCCAATCAGACAAATCGTGAATTTGACGGAAAGATGGCCCAACAGCCATCGCGTAGTCGTTAAACGGATCGAAATAGCCGTTATTAAGAGTATTCGAATCTCCTCCCATTTTAAATGGACCAATGTTTAAAGCTTTTCCATCCTCATTAGCGAGCGAGAATGGGTGAACTAATGTAAGTTTATGTAGGTTTCCCCATTCCCATTTAGAATAATCTGAATTAAGTTTTTCCGAAAGAAAATTAATCGTATCTTGAAGTGAATTAAAAAGAAGTTCCTCAAGTTCGTTTTGATTATTATCGAATAACTTAAATAATCTTTTAAGATCAAAAGGTCTAGACCCTAGAAAAGGTTCTAAGAGTTCTTCACCTATATGTGGAATTAAGATTGCTTTAAGGGTTTCTTGGTGCCAGATTTTATATATCGTACCCGCAACACTTTTTTTTATTAAATTATAATCCCACTTCTTTAATAGTAGTAATATATCAGAATATTTTTCTAATAAATCACTTGATTTTAAATAATCCAACATTATTGGTAATAATTCAGAGGCTTCTTCCGTGTAATAATCAAGTTGCATATCTTTAAAATCTTGGATAGAGAATTTTACTTTCGATTGGAGTAAATTTTTTAATCGCATTTGCCGATAGGGTTCGATAGTATCCTGACCTATAAGTAACCCATTTGGAGCTTTATCTTCATTATAATTTGCGGTATAAACAAATCCGTGTCCGGGATTGTAAATTGAGAGTAAGTCTTCGAAAGAAGATAAATTTTTCCAATCGTATTTTTGATCCGTTCCAGGCGATACCATGGCACCATTTCCATATTTTCTTATGGGAATTTTCCCACCATGTTGAAGTCCTATGTTTCCAGTTTTGTCGCCATAAATAAAATTTTGAGGGTTAATGGTTAATAATTTAAGACCATCTTGAAATTCAGCCCAGTTTGAAGCCTTATTTACTTTCATAAACCCTTCTAATGACTCAAATAAGTTTGCTTCAGAACTAGTCCACCGCATAGCATACTTATCAGGAAGGTTTATCTTATAGAATTTTCTATCTTTTTCAAAATATTCAACAACGGGACCGAATTTTGAAACCAATACCTGAAATGGTAATAGGTTATCCTTGTTTTTAATTGTTATTGGATCGTCAATAACATCGAAATCTACCCATTGACTATTGTATCTGTATTGGTGATCGTTCTCAGGATTTAATTCTAATTTAAATAAGTCTATAGTATCTGCACCCACATTTGTACAACCCCAAGCGATTTTTTCGTTGTGCCCTAAAACGATTGAAGGCAAACCAAGGAAAGAAGATCCAATTGTATTTAGTTCCGGACAATTTAGATGAACAAAAAACCATATCGCTGGTAGTGTAAGGGGTAAATGAGGATCGTTTGCAAACAGTACTGCTCCAGAATCTGACTTACTAGGGCTGATAACCCATCCATTACTTCCTAATGATTCGCTTACATTAGTGCCCTCATAAAGAGGAATAAGTTTATCAGCCATTTCATGCCCTAATTTACCGATAAGATGCTCTCGTAATAACTCAAGGGGATATGCCCAATTACTTAATCCCCATTCGATAATACTGATGATTTTAAGTGAATCTTCAAGATTCCAATCTCTAAGTTTAAGATCAAGAACTACAAATTCAATAGGGGGATTGATTCTTGCTTCTTCTATACCAACATTTACACCTTTCACATAACTTTCTAATAAATATAATACTTTGGAATCTTTTTTTTCTGACAATTTTTCTACGGAATTTTTTGCGATCCGGTGTAATCCAATAATTTTATAATGCTTATCGCTATCAAGAGTAGCTTCTCCAATTAATTCCGAAAGTTCTCCGGTCGTTAAACGTCGGAAAATCTCCATTTGCCACAATCTGTGATGCGCATGAACATATCCTTGAGCGAAATAAGCATCTTCGATCGATTTAGCGAAAATATGAGGGATTCCCCAATTATCCCACAATATTTCGATTTTATCATTAATTCCCACCAATTCTAAAGAACCATC
>Ga0209977_10000418_pt1 | contig 16650 bp, 29 predicted proteins | sample SumtaG_2_FD_183113 | JGI IMG/M metagenome (GOLD analysis project Ga0209977, IMG submission 183113) | Deep subsurface microbial communities from Indian Ocean to uncover new lineages of life (NeLLi) - Sumatra_00607 metaG (SPAdes) (version 2) | ecosystem: Environmental > Aquatic > Marine > Oceanic...
CCCTTCCTATTATGCTTGCGGTTGGGTTAATACTAAGCATTGTAGCTGTCTTCCTTGGCTCTAAGGGTAAGGGAGGTGAGGAGGAAGGAGAGAGGGAAGTAGAGGAAGGAGAGGTGAGAAATCCTGAGCTTGAGGATGAGATAGAGCTTATAAAGAACACGCAGAAGAAGAAGCTGCGGTTCAGGTTTAGGAGCTGAGGATAACGGGCTTGTTGGGGTGAGGTTGGAGATTAGGATGAAGGGGGTGAGCAATTGCTTGACAGTGAAGCAAGCTCCAAACTGACTAAAGAGGGTAGGCAAGAAGACTGTTAAAGGGATGCCGTGTAGCCCCAGCAAGCCTAGTATAAAGTAGTTTAGGAGTTGAGTAGTAATTTGCTGGTGTCCGAAACAACCATCGGTTCCCAAGAGATAGCATCAAAGGGTTCTGGGCGAGACCCGAAAGGGTCAGGTGACCGAGCCAGCCGGCTGGGAAGAGCGGAGAGTCGCGCACCACATCGCAGTGGCACATCACAGTCTGCGACCCAGCTCCAAGTTTAGGAGTAATATGGAATACTTCTTAGTAAAGAACCTTGGATATGATGGTTTGGTTATTACTAGGTCTAACAGCCTAGGAGAGGCTGAGTCACTCTACAAGGAGGATCTTAGGCGCCAGAAGGATTGGGATGAGAAGTATCCTAGGGTCCCTTCTGACAAGGGCCTAGTAGTAATAAGAGGTGAGGTCGTTATTAGCGACTCACCAGGTGAGATATTTGGCTAAACCCTAGTAAGAGTAGTTAGGGCCGGAACGCCGTCTCAGAGACTGCAACCTGCTTGGTAAAACTCGTGGGTAGTGGCGTAGCGTGAAATAGGAGCAGCCAGGCCCTTTCAATTAAGGCTAACCCCTAGGAGACTAGGTTAAGTAAAGGAACAGGAGGGACGCCCTTTGGCCGAAAAAGACGAACTTGAAGAGGGAGTGGAGGAGGAGTTTTCCATTGATATGACTCAGGCGAAGACCTTTGAGCCTCTGCCGGAGCACAAACCTATGCTGGCTGCGGTCAGTAAGTGGAAGTACGGCAGGACACCAAACGGTCGGAAGGTGGACTACGAGTTCACCGTTATAGAGCCAAAAGAGTTGGCTAACCGGAAGGTACCTGAGAGCCTTTCTCTGGAGAATGAGTATACGCTGGGACGCTTCCAGACTATACTCTTAGCACTGGGCTTCGCAGAGGACGCCGTCAAGGCGAAGTCCTTTAAGGCACCGGCAGAATCGGAGATGTTGGGCCTCCAGGCAACAATCTTCTGCCGCACCAGGAAGTCGGACGAGTACGGCGACCGCAGCAACATCGCTCGACTAAAACCTGCCTCGGCCTATGCGGAGGCATCGAAGGCAGCCTATTAGGTAACCAGCTCCTGGGGGGTTAGCACTTTTCTGGGAGGAGGCTGGCTTAGAGGAGTAGTAGAGATGGCAGAGAAGGATAGTAAGGAAGTTAAGGTTCACAAGTGTGAGGGCAGTAAGGACGCCCCGTGGACTGTCGAGAACCGCGGTGAGGGCTGGTACCTGTACTCAGGGGAGTCCCGGGGTGCCAACCCGATAAACTTCTGCCCAGGTTGCGGCGAGCCTCTAGGGGAGTAAGAAGATGAACAGTATGGCTGCTATAGTAGGACTAATGGTAACAGTAGTAGTTTGTGTAGCGTTGGTACCTGCCCTTTTTAGCGTTGGTGACCAGGCAGGGCTTGAGCCAGCCGCGGCGCCTGAGGTAGCCGAGGTTCCTGAGGTTGCTCCAGCTCCTACTCCCGAGTTTACTGATACTGGTGAAGATACCGGCTCTGGGAGTGGAATACTTACTGCCATACAAGTAATAGCTGCTCTTATAGCAGTCGTCCTAGTTCTCTACAAGTTTACGGGCTTCCTTGGGCTACTTAGGGAAGGTAGCACTGATAAGCCTGGAGAGAAGGGAAAGGCTAGACTGTCAATCTTTGGTATAAGGATAAAGTAGTGTGGTAGAGCAGTTGATTAGTATGACCTCGATTCCACCGGCGCTGATGGTTATTGCGTTTCTGGTTACTGTGGGGTCGGTTTGCGCAGCCATATTCTTCGTGACGGGAAGTATGCTAGCCTCGTCCTTAGTTGGTTTTTTTGCAGTAGGTATGGGAGTAGTAATTGGCTGGTTGCCTGGTTGGATTCTAGTAGTATGCTTACTCCTATCTGTAGCTAGTATGATGGGTAGGATAATGATATCGAGTTTTGAGGAGGGAGGAAGTAATGAAGAGAAAATAGTGAAGTTCTCGCTGTTTGGTATTCCGTTGATTAAAAAGTAAAGGGAGGTTTTGTTATGGCCATATTTGGTTGGATTATAGCAATCCTAGCAGGACTTGGCTTCTTCGTAGTATTCTATATAAGGGACGAGGAGGGTAAGCTTATCTGCAGGAAGTGGTCAGGCGCTGTCCTGGTATTGTTTGTAATAGGTGTCCTATTCACGATGCTTGCTACTATCCCGAGAGGCCACGTAGGAGTAGCTATCCAGTTCAGGGCAGTAACAGGAGATTACAGAACCCAGGGTCTGCAGTTTAAGTCACCTATCGTCAAGCTGAAGGTAATTAACGTGCAGACGCAGAAGTATGAAGTTGTAGCTACTGCTGCCTCGATGGACTTGCAGGACGTGACGACTACAATAGCTCTGAACTATCACCTCGACCCGGCTGGTGCACCGGAGATGTATAGAAGCTTGGGAGAGGATTACATTGAGAAGCTAGCGGCGCCGGCCGTTCAGGAGACGGTTAAGAAGATAACTGCCCGGTACTTGGCAGAAGAGTTAATCCTGAAGAGGCCTATTGTCAAGGCTGATATCCAGGGAGACCTAGCTGCCAGACTACTGGAAAGGGGCATCATAACTGAGTATGTCAGTATAACTAACTTCCAGTTCTCAGATGTCTTTTCCGGCGCGATTGAGGCTAAGGTAGCTGCCCAGCAAGCTGTATTTGAGGCAGAGAATAAGCTGCTGAGAGTTATAGTTGAGGCCCAGCAGGCCGAAGAGGCTGCTATCGGTAGAGCTAACGCTATGATTGCGGAGTCTGAGGGTCAAGCTAGGGCTATAAGGATTGTAACCACAGCCCAGGTGAAAGCTAACGAGGACATTACTGCCAGCTTAAACCCAGAAATCCTGAGATACATTATGCTGGACAGATTCGGTGACAACATCCAGATTTGGGTAGTACCGGAGAGCCAGGATATGGTTCTGCCAGCACCTACGCAACCAGATGTGATAATAGAGCCGATTGTGATAGAGATACCGGCGCCGACACCGGAGCCCGAACCTGAGGTTGAGCCTCAAAAGTAGCATAGGTTAAGAAAGACCGAAATAAGGGGCTTCGGGTAGTTAGTAGAAGCTCGAAGCCCCCTATCCAAGGATTATGTCCTTGCTGAAGAGGTTAGAAGAAGAGTAGGAGGTGCAATATGAAGGGTTGGATTCTATTCACACTGGCGATTATAGTTGTTGTAGCTGCTATTGCGCTCCCTATATTGTACTTCACGACTACGATTAGTGTGTACGTGATAGATAGCCCAACAGAACAGCAAGTTAGGACTATCCTACGTGGGGATGAGGACAACCTAGTCTGGTTCGGTGACGCCAACCAGCTTTACCAGGGTTCTTCCCTTATTAAGTTGGAGCTTAGAACTAGGTTCTTAACTCCCTGGAGGAACGACAGGTTCCTGGATAGTGTTGGGGTCGAGTATGAGCTGCTTGGGGCTAAGAGAGGCTTGTAAGGGTAATGAAAGTAGTAATGCCGTATATCGGTGGTGTACTCTCAGTTAACGCTTACAAGGTGAGAGGCAGGAGTGGAGTTGCTACTAACAAGACGAAGAGAGTAGTCGAGCTCTGGATGAATGAGCTTACTGAGAAGGTAAGAGGCTTCGAGCACAATGGTAGTCTAACGATTAGGCTCTTTGGTAAGTTCATTGACGATAGGGCTCCTGACCTGGCCAACTTACACAGAGTTATCGGAGACGCTGTTAAAGTAGGAGTCGGGTTGGACGATAAGAACTTTAAGTTCATTGACCTTGGATATGACACTGGTTATAGTAGACCAGTATTGGAGATAACGTTAACAGCCGGGTAACTTAGTAAGTAAATATGGGAGGTTTTTACAATGATAGTAATACTAGTCTACTTAGTAGCTGTGGGACTCTTAGTTGGAGGCTTCTGGCTAAGGGCAAGGTTCCACCACCTTTCTGAGGGAGAGAAGGAAAGTTACTCTCATATGAACAAAGAAGGAGACTTAGTAAAACCTGGTAGGGACTGCTTCGGAGGAAGTGCAGTTATTATCTGTATAGCTTCTATTGCCTTCCTTATAGCTTCCCTTTGTCTGTCAGGGGGTGCAGTAAGTCTTGAAGCAACCTATGACTCATATCTAGCCTACTCAGATGAGGAGATTGACGATGCCCTAGTTATTTACTTTCAGGACCTTAGGGGAGAGAGAACTGAAGGGGGACTACCCCCAGACGTGACTATAGATGCTGTCACCTTTCTAGAAAATACTATTGAGTATAACTCGACTCTCTATGGCTACAGGTACTTTTCAAAGGACCTCTGGGTAGGTATCTTAGTACCGGCACCTGATAGTAGACTTAAACCTGTCATTGTAAAGTTTTAGAGATAACGTTAACAGCTGAATAGCCTGCTGGCGTCCTATCATTCGGTAAACCTAGGATGCAGATAGTTCCTTCTGTGAGGATAGGCTACAAGCCGAGTCAGCAAGCACCCAGGTCCTCGTGAGGTTCAAGGGTCCGGTTCTGCTCAGTCAGCACAGCGGACACCTGAAGGCTGACAACCAACCTTACGAGGGCTTCTCTAGAATAAGTTAAGGGGGGAGTAAGTGACAATTAAGTTAGGGCAAGAGGTGAAGGACAGGGTTACCGGTTTTAGAGGTATTGCTGTAGGGAGGACAACCTACCTTCAGGGTTGCAATCGTATACTGGTGCAGCCGAAAGTCGACAAGGAGGGGAAAATGCTTGAGGGTTCGGCGTTTGACGAACCAGATATAGTAGTCATCGGTGACGGTCTCTTGCCGAAACCGGAGAAATTTAAAGAGCCACCTGGTGGGCCTCGCCCACACGCATCGAAGAGGACTTGGTAGTCAAGTTAGTACGCTCGCTATAGTGTAGTATAACTGGAATGCTTAAAGGGAGGTTTTCAGACTTTGAGAGACCACTTAAGAGGCAAGTCGGTTGTGATAACTAAGGAGAGGGCTAGGAGTATTAGACCCATCTTGCTATGGATTAAGGAGATCTCAACTAGGCAGAAAGTTAAGCTCCAGGCTGCCAGTATCCTCAAGGAGATTGAGGGTATAGTAGACTACAAGCAGGTTATCCTTACTAGGGGGGAGGCAGACCTACTTACCTTTATCTACTCCGAGTGGCCTGCGGGGGTAGACCCAGAGGGTAAGCAGTTATCTCTGTTCAGCCAGACAAGCGAGTCTACTAGGACTATCAGGGAGATACCCAGGAGGGTACCAGAGGAGAAGCCAGTCCTGAAGACTAAGCTCACTGAAGAGGAGCAGGCAGAGAGGGATGAGACAATAAGCAGGCTCGGTTATGAGCCGAAGCCTACCTCTTACTTTGAGGATATACTAATGAGGAAGAGAGAACCGGAGGAGGAGTAAGCAGGATGAGTAAGACTGTAGCTAGGGAGAGAAGAGCTGTAGTACTGCTTTCTGGTGGTATTGACAGCACTGTTACTGCCTACCTTGCTAGGAGGGACGTTGGTAAGGAGGGTAAGCTGCACGCCATATCTTTTGCGTATGGGCAGCTGCACAAGAAGGAGCTTGCCTTTGCTAGTGATATCGGCGTGAAGCTTGAGATGGAGTCCCATCCCCTTATTAAGGTGTTGGGGATGGAGCTGTTTGGCAGTTCTCTAGTAGGTGGGGACGAGGAGCCTATCAAGCGTCTGGAGACGATGAAGTCTGCCTTCGGTATGGCCTACGGTCCCTCCAGAGGTAGTAGTAGGATTCCTAGTACTTGGGTACCGCAGAGGAATAGCTTCTTCCTAGCCCTAGCTTATGCCTACGCTGAGACGGTTGGTGCGAGCTCTGTCTACATTGGAGTGAACAGTGTAGACTACTCTGGCTATCCTGACTGCAGGCCTGAGTTCATCGTTACAATGTGCAGGGCGCTAAACTTGGCTAGCAAGCAGGCTGTTGAGGAGGGTAAGCGTATCGGTATAGAAACGCCTCTACAGTACCTTAGCAAAGTGGAGATTATCAGTAAGGGCCTTGAGATGGGAGTAGACTTCTCTAAGACGTGGTCTTGTTACTGCGGCCGAGAGCTGGCTTGTGGTAAGTGCCCTTCGTGTCTAATACGTTTAGAAGCGTTCAGTAAACTGGAAATGAAGGATCCGGCACGGTATGAAGAAGTTTAGGTGGTTAGCAGTTTGGGTACTACTTGGGGCTTTGCTTACCTGGGCAACAACGTATGCTGCGGGCGGTGCGCTTGTTGCGTTTGCTCTGTCATACTCGGTAATCAGATTATGGAGAAGGAGGAGGAGAGGTGTTAACACTACGGAAAGCTATTGAGACCCTTGAGAGGGATTTAGAAGACAAAGTTATGCCACATAAGGCAGGTGTAAGGGAAGCTGAGCAGCTAGGCAAGGAAGCTATGGTACGTCTTAGCAATATGCGTATAAACCCGAATGAGGACGCTGGCAGGCTGCTGCCAGGGGAGGAGACGTAGAGATGTTAGCTGAAATAATAGGCGAAGTAGTGGGGGCTTTTAACTGGATACTCCTCCAGCTTGGGTGGGATATTGGCTCACTGAGCTGGGTGCACATTGTGCTACTAGTCCTGGCAGCTGTGGGTATACTGGTAGTCACCAGAAACCTTATCGGCGGTCACTCTGGAGGTGGAGGTAGTGGAGGGGCAGTCGTCTACCCTCAGAGTAGAGAGCCGAGGGGTCTGCCAACTAATTACTACACTGGTAGTAGCAGGTTGGGTGACTTTAGTATCCCCCAGAAGGTGTACGACTTTAAGGTTCCTTCGCCTACCCCGAACTTAGCTGGGTTAAGAGGACCAGTTAAGCTTGATATGGAGAAGGCTGGTCAGCTTTTTATAACGTCTAGTCAACCAAAGACTGTTCCCCCGGTTGCGGACTTGCGGGTTCAGGCCACTAACTTTCAAGCTTTTAGCAATAAGAGTTCTAGTGAGCCCGGGCCTGCAGGTCCGAACTGGGAACTAGCCAGGAAGTTGTTTGTAACGGGGTTTAAGGGATGAGCCACGAAGTCCTAGTAAAGTCAGCTGAAGAGTTAGTCGTCTACCTAGAGCATCTGTATCCTGGTTGGGACGGAGCAAAGCAGTTTAAAGGTACTCCAGGCCGGTTGGTAAGGATGTACGAGAACTTCTGCTGGCCTCAAGAGAAGTTCAACGAGGAGCTGCTCAAGCAGTTTAGGGTGTTTGAGGACGGCTACGATGAGATGCTTGTAGTGAAGGACATATGCGTCTGGACCTTGTGCCCTCATCACCTCCTTCCTTGCCGCTTCAAGGTATTTATAGGCTACCTGCCTACTGGTAAGGTACTTGGCTTGAGTAAGTTTGTTAGGATAGCTGAGGTAATGGCAAAGAGGCCTGTAATGCAGGAGCAGTATAGCGTCGAGTTAGCTGACCTGCTGATGAAGAAGTTAGAGCCAAGGGGTGTAGCTGTTTATGTCGTGGGTCAGCACGGTTGTATGACTTCAAGGGGAGTCAAGCAGCACAGTGACGTAGTAACGTCAGTTGTAAGGGGTGACTTCCTTAAAGAAGGACCAACCAGGGAGGAGTTCTTCGCGATATGCCACAGTTGACAAAGAGGGAGAAGCTAGCTAACGAGAAGGAGGAGGAGCTTGAAGCGTGGGCAGAGAAGGAGCGGGTTGCAGCTCAGTTAGCTTTCAACGAGGCTACAAACGCTGCCTGGTCGGAGTACGAGGCAGTCTGGAAGCCTGCTAAGGAGAAGTGGGAAGCTTTCTCCAAGCCCTTCTTTGCCGAGTTGACTTCTAAGCTTAAGGATATTGGGAAGAGGTTAAGCGAGAAGCTGGAGGGGTCTAGGAGTAACTGGAGTGAGTGCCCAAGGTGTGGAGCTTCTACTAATCGGTTTCAGGTCTTCTGCGGCGAGGATACGTGTAGAGTGAACCTACTACTCTGGAAGGGGAAGAAGGTAGAGAAGTAATGGCAAAAGATAAGGACCAAGACAACGCGTGTTGCCCTGAGCTAGTGATTGTTCCGTGCGGTGATACAGAGGAGCACTGCCACCTAGTTTGTGCCCTCTCGAAGGCTCTTCTACCTAATGGTACTGTTAGGAGTCAGTGCATTGGGGATTTTAGTAAGTGTATATTACAGGAGAGGACAATACAATGCAGCTAGTTAAGGGAAGAAAGTTCCGTCCACTGAGGCTGCTAGTTCCACTTCCTCTTGCCTTACCCTACTTCTTCGGGTATGTCCCGGTTTGGAAGTTGAGCTACCTTAATATAGAAGCTCCTGCTAGCTGGGGGATGCAATGGTTGCACGGACTACTCCTCTGTGCACTGGTAGCACTTACGGCACTTGCACTGCTTGTAGCTTACTACCTAGTCTACAGTATCTACGATAGCCTATTTGAGAAGAAGGAGGAGAAGTGAAGTTAGCACTAGAGTGCCCAACTAGCTTGTTAGGTGATATTCAACCCCTAGCAGACTACGATTTTATACTAACTCACCTAGTCCTGCAGGACGAGGCTTATGCTAGGTACCACGCAGAGTCGCGTAGGTTCAAGATTCTGGATAACAGTACTAACGAGCTGCTTAAGCCTTGTAGTCTAGATGAGATTGAGAAGGCGGCAGCCATTGTCAGGCCTGACTACGTAATGCCTCCTGACTTCCTGGGCGACGCTCTTGCTACTAAGATAGCACTGGAAGGGGCTATATCCAAGTTTGGTAAGGTGATGACTTACCCTATTATCCAGGGGCACGAGTTTACGTACGCCCTCGAGTGCTTTAGTCACATAGCCGGGTTGGGTTTTGACAGAGTAGCTGTTCCTTACGACATTTGTTGCCTACCGGAGGATACTAGTGAGACTAAAGCTAGGAGAAGGCTGGAAGTAGTTAACAAGATTATTCGCGTGGCTCCGATAGGGTTTAGCATTCACCTTCTAGGTATGAACACCCTTGCAGAGCTGTGCTTACATAACAAGGGCTGGGTGAAGTCGATTGACACAGGCTACCCAGTAATGTGCGGTATGTACGGGTACAAGTTCGGAGTTGATGAGCTCCTACCTAAGAAGGGACCTACGCTAAGTATGATGAAGTCTGCTCCGTGCAGGGCTGACCTTATGGACGTTTACTATAACATAGCTTACTTGAGGAGAATCCTGAATGAGCACTGATGCAGTAGCAGGGAAGAAGGACTTGAACGTAACGTCCCTTATGACGGCTGTGGTAGGTACTGTTATTGCAGTAACGCTAATCCCTATGTTACAGAGGCTTCTGGGCGTTAGGGATGTCCGTGATACTTCGATGGCTATTGTTTCGCCTAGGGGCGCAGTCTACTTTCTGCCCCACCTTCAAGCTTGTAGGATAGTTAGAAAGCAGAACTGGTCGTTCGCTAGCCTGACTACATTGACTAGAATGGATTGCCTTAAGTCTATCCTCAGGGGTGGTAAAGTCTACAGACTTAGTGCCCCCTGGAAGGGAATAGTATGATGAAAGAGCTAACGTTAGAGATAACAAACCACTGCGTGAGTTTCTGCTCCTGGTGCAGTTCTAGCTCTACCGCCCAGTATGACAACAGGACGGAGATGTCTTATCAGAAGGCGTTCAAGCTGTTAGACAAGTACGCTAACGAGTGTGACGTTGTTAGAATATCTGGAGGGGAACCGACTTCCCACTCTAAGCTGCTTACTATTCTGAAGCACGCTAAGGAGTTGCACTACAGAGTAGTCTTGCTAACCAACGGCTATGGAATTAAGAAGGTTATCAGCTCGGACCTAGTTGACGAGTACGTAGTGAACGTAGTAGATGAGCACTCTCTAGAAGCTGTTGATGTGCTGAAGTACTTAGGCAAGAACGTTTCCTTACACGCTGTGCTCGCAGACGGTAATAAGAAGTGGATACTAGCAGCTATCCGGTGCAGCTTTGAGGAGGAAATTCCACTCAGGCTCCTCGCCTTACAGGAACAGGGTAAGGCGAGACTGAATACGCTTACTTGCAACAAGCCGCTGGATCTGCTGTCTTGGACGGGCGACAAGGGTTGCAACAAAGACGGGAAAATAACTGTAACGTGGGACGGTATAGTCGCCACTTGCAGTGCCTTAAAGTATAAAGACAAGTGCAATCTGGAGTGTGTAGGTGGAGCTAGATAAGGAACAGCAGGAAGTGATTGACTACGAGGACAGCTGCGTAGTAATAGCCGGTCCCGGCAGTGGCAAAACGAGGACATTAGTTGCTAAGGCTGAGAAGCTTTACAATGAGGATAGAGATATAGTCTGCTTAACGTTTACTAGGATAGCTGCTAAGGAGATGAGAGAGAGGATGCCCGATATAAGGGCACAGACGATACACTCCTACTGCCACGAGAATGTGGGGTGGGTAGGGAATTACGACAAGATGTTATACGCCTTCTTGGACAAGGAGAACAAGACTAAGTACGAGTATGTGCTAGTAGATGAAGTCCAAGACTTGACTGAGGAGGAGTTGGGGGTCGTCCTATCAATAGTAGGAGGCAAGTTATTTGCCGTAGGTGACCCCTACCAGAGTATCTATGGTTGGAATGGAGCACTGGGACTGCGTGTGTTTGAGAGGTTAGTTGGCCGCAAAGTGTTCCAGCTGAAGAATAATTACAGGAGTTGTAGTCATATAGTTGACTGCCTGAACCTCGTCTACGACAGGGGCTTGGTGAGTTCCGGACTAGTCGAGAATGGATTGACAGCTATACTGTGTAGGACGAACTACAACGTCTGGGAGGCAAGTAGGTTCTTAGAAGAGGAGGAGCTTGGCTATACAGTCAGGGTAGGCGCAAGTGAGCTGAACGAGAAGAAAGAAGAGTTCCACGGTAGTGACAAGTTGAAGGTGATGACTTGCCACTGCAGTAAGGGGCTTGAGTTCGATAACGTAGTACTCTACAAGTACTTTCCCGAGCCCTACTGGGGTGAGGAGAAGAATTTATACTATACCGCAGTAGCTAGGGCGAGTAAGAACTTCTGTGAGGTTTGGAGCAGAAAAAGCTTACTAAAAGCGTTGGAGGTAGTCAAATGCGAGTAGTCGGAGGAGCACTAAAGGTAGTCTGGTTGATAGCTGGCATACTAGCTGTCGTTGTCCTATCCCTCGGAGTACGTATCTGTATCGACGTTTCTGGGGCTGTCGAGGACGCGCGACAGACGTTCTCATTAGTAACAATCGAGGATATGCGTCAGACGCTGGACGTCGTTGAGAAGCAGCTGGACATAAACAAGCTTGAGTTAGAGATTGAGAAAGCTCGTACTAGTCTCCCCCTGGAGCGAACGTCTGAGAACTGGGAAGCTTTCCTAGACTTCTGCGGCAGGACTGGCTACGTAGTCAGTGATAGGAACTGGCAAGAGTATACACAAGGTAGACTTAAGGAGTAGGAAGATGATTGAGCTAGACAAGATATTAGTTGATAAGATTAGGGGACTGAAGATGGAGTTCAAGGGTGAGCAACAGCCTGAGCTCCTAATCAAGATAGCTAACAGGGACAAGGATGTAGACTACGAGGTAGAGACTGTGACTAACGAGTTTACCTCGCTGTGCCCAATCAGTCTAGTCCAGCCTGATTACGCTACCATAGCTATAAGATACAAGCCGGGCTACTGGCTAGTAGAGTTAAAGTCCTTGAAGTTCTTCCTAGTCTCGTTCCGCCAAGTGCCGATATTCCACGAGAGTGTGCCAGGCGCTATTCTTAGGGCTCTCGTTGGGCTGCTAGAGCCGGTAAGTATGGAGGTAGTAGGGCAGTTCTCAACTAGAGGTGGTTTGGCTACAACTGTGAAGGCAGTGTACGATAAAGATATTGAGGTAGTAAAGGTTGAAGAAGATAGTTAAGTGCGTTAGGTTAGGGCCAACCGCGCTCCTGAGGGTACCAGAGTGTTACGGCAACCCTGAGAGTACCCGTGAGTGCCAGATATGCTCTGCGGGGTACTACTGCAGGAAGGGCGTGCCTCAGATTGAAAAGGAGGTTGAAAGGTAATGAAGCTTTATAAGTGTGGCTTCTGTAAGTTTGAGACAGAGGACAGGAAAGAGTACAACCAGCACATCACTGAGCACGTGCTGGAGGAGGCTAAGAAGAGGGACGAGTCTGCGGGTGTAGTAGCCCAGCTCAGGAAGATGATCGAGCCCCCTCCTCCCAGTCCCTTCACCGCAAAGCAGTTCAAGATGATAGCCCTTGGGACCTGCGTAGCAGTAGTGTTCGGCTTGGCAGCTCTGATATCACCAGGAGCTCAGGGTGAGGAGGGTAGTCCGGGCTCTACTGGTCCCAAAGGGGATATAGGGCTTACTGGCCCTCAAGGTGCTAGTGTTGCTGGTCCCCAGGGACCGACCGGGGCGCCAGGGGCACGGGGACCGGGTGGAGCAGGTATCCAAGGCGCACAAGGTATTCAGGGGAGGCCGGGAATCCAAGGTATCAGGGGAGAGCCGGGCTTCTCAGATACAGCTGCTACTGTGCGTTCTTCTAGTCTTTCCGTAGTCAGGGGTAAGACCTTCACCCTGTACGGGACTGGTTTTGACGACGAGGACGCCCGCACGGTGGAAATCTACTTTGAGGACTCTGCGGGCGACAGGACTAGCTTCGGCGGTGTCGATGTCTCTCACATAGGCTCTTTTAAGCAGACTTTTACTATGCCAGCGTCTGCGGATGTAGGCCTAGGAGTTATTCAAGTACGCTACCTTAGGAAGTACGTTGCTACTTTACCTCTAGTCGTAGCAGCTAAGTAGAGGGGCTAGCAGGGATTAGTACAGGGAGGACAGATGGAGAGGGTCAAGGGAGTAAAGAAGAAGATAGACGAGATTTTTGATGGGTGTTATTCCAAAGACTTAAGTGCTTGCCCCAAACATACTATCTTCCAGCGTGGCAAGGCTCGCAATGAACTTGTCGCCTATCTCGAACCGCTATTTCCCCCGCCTCTACCAAAGAAGTTAAACATTCTCGCACAGGAGAGTAAGTGAAGCTACTAATAGCAATTATAGTCTCAGCCCTAATATTGGCTATCGGTATTGTAGGCGGTATTAAAACTGCCAACTACTGCTGGGAGGCTATAAGCCAGCAGACTGAGGATCCATCTCACCCTTTAGAACCTACTCCCCTGGAAGAGTATTTAATTAGTTGGGAACTAGGAGAGGAAATCCTACCTTACCCCTTCTTTGGTGAGTGGTTTGACTGCGATGATGCTGTACTATACTCCTATCTTTACTTGAAGGCACTACACGGGGACTATAACATTAGGATTATGAAGGGAATAGCTTGGTATGCCCCGACAAAGCAGCACCTTTGGTTGCTGGTTTCTGATAACGCTACTACGTTCGTGTATGATTACGGAATTCCCGTTGAGACCACTGAACTCTACAAGGGGAGGGAGATAAGCTATGGACAGCTAATATACTATGTGGAGAAAGACTTATAGGAAGGAGGTGGTTATAGCAAGACGTGACTGAGTACGCGAGAACAAACAAACAGGAGGGAATAAAGTTGAAAAAGAAAAGAATTTTTAGTGTCTTAATGACCGCGGTTTTAACACTAACCCTGGTCATATTCGCGGCGCCGGTCTCAGCGCAAGGCCCTATTGACCTAACAGTGAACGATAAGGAACCCTGGACAGACGGAGCTTTCACGTTTGAAAACATTATACCCGGTGGGGTGCCTATGGAGTTTGACTTTAAGTTACACAATGTAGGCGATACAGACGGCATTCTGACCTTCTCTATGGAGGTTTCCGAGCACGATATGGCTGGTGCTCCCGCTCCGAATATGTCGGCTGACGAGTTTGCCAGCCTAATCTATGTGGAGGCGGTCTCATACCAGTACATATGGCTAGACCACCCAGACAAGGTGGAACATCCAGATGGTTACATAGGTAGTGTTCGGGAAGACCTTGACAGTTGGCTAGATATTGACCGCTACCTTGGTAATGATGATGGCTATGTGAGCCTCTACGAGCTTTGCGGAGCCAGCCCCATACCCTACGGTGACAATGCGACTGACCCACTAGAGGCTAATCTTGGGGGCAGCTCCGACAACGGTGCTGAAATTACCTACTTTATTGAGTTTCAGCTCGGTGGCTCGCTAGCAGGTAGTGTGGCTGGTGGTGCCATTCTGACAGACGTGGATTACGCCTCTCAGGGGGATGGCGTTGATGTCACTATCACTGCTCTTCTGGAGGGGATATCTGCTTCTGATACCGAGGTGAGCAGTGGCAATGTCTTTCAAGCTGCTGGTATTGCTGGTCCGGTTCTGAATGTCGATACGGATGTCAGCTACAGCGCTATCCAGGCTGCCATTAACGATGTAGCTACGCTTGCTGGGCATACTATTACTGTGGCTGCTGGGACGTATAACGAGGATGTAGTCATCAATAAGTCCCTGACGCTCGAAGGGGCCAACGCTGGCGTCTCGGCGACGGAGACGCGTGGCCCTGAGTCCGTCATAGACGCTCAACTGGCTGATTTTGGGGTCTTCATCATTGAGGCAACAACTACTGCTACCCTAGACGGCTTTACAGTCCGGAACTATGAAGTAGCCGGAGTCCTAGCAGGAAGCTTTGGGGAGCTAGAAGCCGACCCCTCTGCAGCTCACATACTGAACAACGTAGTCGAGCCCCCTTCACTATTGAAGGACGTTCATAATAACAACATCCAAGTAGGTGACGGAACCACTGGGACGGTAATCGGAAACGAGGTCAGTGGAGCATTGCTCGTAGATGAAAGCTGGTCAGGCTCAGGAATCCTTGTAGCCGGTTCAAGTGATGTCCTAGTCTCGTACAACTACGTACACGACTGTGAGGGAGGCATACAGGTTGTAGGGTACTTAGAGTACCGCGATGCACCTGCAGAAAACAACGCTATTGAGCACAACCTAGTGGAAGACAATGAGACTGGCATAAGCATCCAAATGCACTCAACGGGTTCTACTATCCAGTACAACGATGTGTTGAATAACGACGAAGGAATCGCAGTTATGGCAATCGACTACTCCTGGCCGGAGCACAGTACTCCTTCAGGCACGCAAATCCACCTCAACAACATAGTTGGCAACGTAGAGAGCGTGGTAAGTGGGCTCTGGGGGAGCGATACTGGTAATGTTCTCGCAGAGGAAGTCGATGCCACCAACAACTGGTGGGGTCATTCCAGTGGCCCTACTGAGGGGACAGTACAAGGTCCGGTTGACGTAAACCCGTGGTTACTTACCTTTGACCTAGAGGGAGACACCTACGACAAGACCTTAGCCCTGAAAGACGGTTGGACATTGCTTTCAGTCGATAAGGCAGTGTCTGGCCCAGCCTGGGAAGGGGAGGCGCTGGCGTATAAGTATACGCCTACTAGTGGTTTTGTCGACGCATACCTTGCTGACCTACAACCGCTGACTGCGATATTCGTGAAGACGGTTGGTGGCGGTGGGGTTGGTTTTAACTACCTAGAAGGTGCTCCAGCTATAGACTCCAAAAACCTTGAGGCTGGTTGGAACCTGATAGGCAGTCCTGGTAGCATCTCAGCTGACGCCCTTCTGGCCCAGTTACGCTACGTCACAGTTGGTACCCAGCAGATAGTCGGTCTAACGTCGTTAGTGGCCCCCGGAGAGTACAACGTACACGGTACGGACTTTGACGTTCCAACACTGACTGATAACCATTGGAACAACCTCCCAAGCCTTGACCCGTTCGACGGCTATTGGGCTAGCATGGAAGCAGCTGAGGCCTTCGAGGTCCCACACTAAAGACTTGGCAGGAGGGGCTCAACTGACTGAACCCCTCTGTCAGGGGAGGTAAAATATGAGCAAGATAATGCTTTCAGTGGTGACAGCTTTGCTGTTAGTGCTCTGTGCTACACCTACCTATGCTGTGCCAGTACTTCCACACACCTTTTACGGTAGTGTGACGGTGGATGGTTCAGCACCAGACGAGATTTTGGTTTCAGCTACAGTAGTTAACGGGAGTGTCCTGACCAATAGCCAGAATCCGGTTACGGCAGTAGGGGATAGTTACGGCATCAACAGTCCACGACTCCTAGTCCAAGGTGACAACTTGGGTGGGGCAATAACGTTCTACGTGAATAGTGTCGAGGCAGGAAGCCAACCTGCTGTTATTGATTTTGAGGTTGGTGGAGGGCCGACCAGGGTAGATCTATCAGTTGTAATTGAGCCGGAACCTGAGCCAGAACCCGAACCAACACCATCTCCACCTAGTGGTAATGGAGCTGGAGGTGGAGAGCCAACCTATTCTGGGAAGGGTGACCTCTTTGGTACGGACGAAACCTTCTACACTGACTACAGTGGGGAAGTACAGAAGACAGTAGAGGCTACCTCTGAGGATGGTAACCTCACCATAACTATCCCCAAGGGCACCGTCGCTCTGGGCAAGGATAGCAAGCGACTGAAAACACTAGAGGTAGCAGTCGATGAAAGCCCACCTGACCCTCCGGGAGACGTCCACATCATAGGGCTAGCTTACGACTTCGGG
>Ga0209977_10000419_pt1 | contig 16613 bp, 16 predicted proteins | sample SumtaG_2_FD_183113 | JGI IMG/M metagenome (GOLD analysis project Ga0209977, IMG submission 183113) | Deep subsurface microbial communities from Indian Ocean to uncover new lineages of life (NeLLi) - Sumatra_00607 metaG (SPAdes) (version 2) | ecosystem: Environmental > Aquatic > Marine > Oceanic...
TTTAAATAAAAAAAAATTAAATAGATTGCAATTTAATATATTTAAATAAAATTTTTCTATAGGATTCAAAAAAATTTCGTTTTCTAATGCCTAAACAGCGAATCATATTTGATGCTAATTATTTCATTTGTATGCTCCAAATTAAAGCCCGTAATGTTCTAAAAAATTTAGAAATTGTCGCTGAAGATTTAGGATATGAATATTATATTTCTCAAGTCGTATTTGATGAAATAAAAGCACCACATACATATAAAGACAAGCTAAAAAGCATAATTAATGTAGAAAAAGTACTCCCAAGAGAAATAGATGCTATTAAAGACGATTTAAATCAATTTAATATTAGATTTCCTGCTCAAGATCCTGATTTAACACTTGTCTGCATTGGAAAGAAATTAATGGATGAAAATAGTGCTTTGCCTGTTCACCTAGTAACCGATGATTTTAAATTAGCAAAGAATACAAATTTACTCTACAAGGGAAAAATTAATATATTATCACTTTCAAGTTTTTTGTTGAAAATACAGAGAACAATTGCTAAATCTCAGATGAGAAAATATTTTAAAGAACTTTGGAAAAGAAGTTTAAATTATACATTATCATATATGATTGAACGCTCTAAAATATATCCCGCTGAACAAAAAATAACCTGGTTGATTGAAAAAGCGATTGCAGTTACAGAAACATCGATACTATCTCAAGATGTTGAGTTAGAAAATCCCGATACTGGTGTTAAATTTGAGATCGGCGCTACAAAATATGCAGATGAAATTAACATTGCTGAGAAGTATATATCTAATCAGGATCTCCCTCAAAGTGAAGAGGAACAAATAATTAGAATAGTAAAATTTCTTGAAAATTTAAAAATTTCAAGGGAATATGTAATCCGGGCTCGAGAAGCGATAATAAAAAGTGAAACAAAGGATGCTGTAAAATATTTAAAAACAGGTAATGGTTTTTTAGTATCGTTACTTCAAGTCGCATCGGGGCAGTTAACAAATATCAAGGATTATGAGATTGTGGAGCAGCTGATATGTTCTGAAATTAGCAAGATGGAATTTTTGCGGGCGTATTTATTAGTTTCGCTTGGCCGGATTAACGCAGCTATAGATTCACTTGAAAGAGCTGCATTGTTTTCCATCATAATCCATAATCATAAGACTTGTTTAACTCTAAATTATATCAAAGCCTTAATATATCTATTTCATGGACTTTATGAAAATGCTATTAAACAATATAATTTTACTGAAGAATTAGCCGATATTTATGGAGATGATAAGTTACGTCTTAAATCTTTAATCGGTAAAGCTATAGCAATCTATATTCAAGGCGAAGATAAGAATACAGCAATGAATATCATGGATGAAATCTCAAAAATTGATTTCGAAGAAAATTTTCTCGATGCGATAATAGTATTTAGTGAATTAGGGGATTATTTCTTGGCATTAGGACATTCTCAAATTGCTGTAAATCTTTACAATCAAGCATTGGAAATCTCAATTGACTATAAATTAACATACAAAAGTGAAACCTTAATAGAAAAGCTTAAAAGATCTTATATTGCAACGGTTTTGGCCGGATATTCAGCGGAAGATATGGTCGATAAATTAGATGTTTTATTAGATAAAGCTTACTCAATTAAGGATGTTGAAAAATATAATGAACAAATTAAAAAAATCTCAAGTTTTAATCTCTTGTTTTATACCCCATTTCCGTATATTACAGGAAAAAATAAAACAATTCCCTTCTCAAAACTTCCAAAGGAACTTCAAGATGATTACTTCGAAGTTGTGTATTTCGAAAAATCCAAAAAAATCCCAGAACAAATTCTTTTTATTGTTTCCCATTATGAATTAGGTTTATTGGGAATTAAATTGAAAACTAGTGAAAATGTTACCGGAATTGCTGAAAATTATACTCTTAAAATTAAATCAACAGCTAAGGTGAAAATTTATGAACCTGAAGAAGATTTAAAGAACGATTTCTTAATTAGGGCTATTATAGAGACTACAACAAAAGATATGGTCAAAATAATTTATAATCTTCCAGCTTTCTTTAAACAATTAAATCTATGATTCTTCATTTATAAAAATATGATAAGAAAGTAATAACATATAAAAAATAGACTTTAAATTTTAAATTTTAAAATTTTGAACAAGAGCTATTAAGGATAAGATGTGATAAAAAGCGATCAAACTCAAATTTTCATAAAATCATTATTCAATATATTCTGAATTACTTCAGAATTGGAATGAGCGAGGATAAAGATTGATTGCGTATATACCTAAGTTCTTCTTTCACTCTTATCTCGTTGACTTACTTGATGAGAATGCACAGCACATGAGATACAGTAATATTTTTTCGTGCTCGGAGTCTGAATAATTGTACCTGTCTTTTTCAATTCACTATACATCCGACTATCAACAAGAGAAACCCTTCGTGTTACGGCTTTTGCTTTACTTCTAGCAACCATACGTCCGCATTTTGAGCATTGAACTCTAGCATAATGTCCTTTGCTAGAACCACTCTTTCCACCACTTTTTCTTTTTTTAGGAATAAGGAATCAGCAATTTTTTATTTTTATTGATATATTTTGTTACCTCTAAAGAATGAATTATATAAAACTTAAAAAATTTATCTTTAGGCGTAAGAAATTATATAAATAGATATTAATAGGGCTTATTTTATAAACTGATTATTTTTCCTCTTTATTTGCATTATGATTTTTTAAAGTTTTAAAGGTATAGTTTAATCTTTGCAGAATAGTATAAATTAAAGTAAAAATATAAATTAAAATGCTAATGAGAAAGACTGGTGTTACTGGAATACTAGTAATAAATGGGATAAAAATGGTTAATGGTTCATTTAACAAGAGAAGCGTCGAAAAATATAGTATTAATTCTATAATTATAGCAAAAAGTAAAAAAAGAATTCTCTCAGCTCTTTCCATGAATCCAATTCCCTCCATATTAACACCTTCATTTTCTGCTCTTGAACGTGTATAAGAAATCATTATAACTAAAAACAAGATAATATAGCCTATTAAATAATTTACTAAACCTCCATAAATTAAACCTAAAATAAAAATAGCATCAGAAAGTCTGTCTAAATTTGAATCCAAGAATGCCCCTGCTTGGGTTTCTTTATTTGTTCTTCTAGCTACTTCTCCATCAAATAGATCCATAGCACCAGCTATTCCTATAATAGAGGGAATAATCCATGAGAGCCATATAGAAAAAAATAATCCATATAATGCAATTATTAATGATGCAACTAACGTGCATACGAATCCTATATAAGAAATCTTATTAGGTGTAATATTATGTCTAATTAAAAATTCTACCGGGCGATCTATAAATCTATATGAAAATTCTCTCTGTCGAGCTCTTTTATCAATATCTTCTTTCTCATTCAATTCCTTTATAAATCCTAAAATCCCATTCTATTATATTTTTAAAATTTCTTTAGAATAAAAAATTTATTATAATGCTAATAAGTGTAATTTCAATAATCGAATAACAGAAGACGCTAAATAGGATTTATTTCCGATACTTATCGCGGGAATCTTTAATGCTAGTAATTCCTTTGAGTTAATATATTCATCTTCTTGACTGCCTAATATGAAAACTATATTTTCATTTTCTTTAATACTACTTAATAGCTTGAAGAAATCCTTACCTTGTTCACATAAAACATATAATTTATAATTCAATGTTTTAAAGTGCATAATTGCTTCTATTATCCTCATTTTTGAAACTTTGATAGAATTTAATATATTTGGAGGATGTTCTTCATTAACACTATGCTTCTGTAGAAATTTAACAAAATAGTCTGAAAAGAGCAATTCATTTTTAGGAAAAATTTCATAATCAATAAATTCTGGATTAAAAATAAAAGTACCATAACGATCTAAGAATACCCATATCTGAATGTTTTTTTCAAAACTATCTCTACCTAATATTGCTGAAAGAACACACCTTGAAATTACATCTAATCGACCAGAAGAACCAGGTATATCCTTAATCGTATAGTTATCAATATTTACTGTCGTAGATTTAATAAAAAATATTAAATTCATGAAAATTTCTTTTTCTTTTTGTTAGTAGTTTGATTATTTTGCTTTTAAATTTATTAGAATAAATATATTATATTAAGAAAAAGATCTTATCTAAAAAATTCGAAATATTTGTTGTTTGTGTGGATGATATTGATTTTACTATTTCACTACTCCTAATGGCTAATTCGAGAAGATCTTATCGAGAACTTGCTGAAATGTTTAAAATGAGTGTCAATTCTATCTACAAACGTATTAAATCAATGGTCGATCTTGGTATCATTGAAATTTTTAATCACCTTTTTTTTATTTGAAATTTAAATTATTCTGTATTCCTTTTCTTCAAAAATATAATTAAGTAAAATACAGCAATCATTATAGCTATAGCAAGGATAACACCGATAATTCCTGCGATGTAATCATTGGTAATCCAACTTAAGAAGGGAATCCAGGGAGAATATAAATTTTCAAGCCATTCTTCACCATTATTATTAATTAAAACTCTTTCTAAACCATCAGGGTCTTCTGAAAGAAATCCAATTGTAAATCCTACTGCTATCACAAACATTAAAGCGGCAATTATGACTATTAATGTTATTAAAGGCCATTTATATCTTTTAGTATAAACCATTCTTTATTTTACCCCCAACATCGATTCAGTTGTAATTAAATCTGGTTTTGTTTTATATATATAAAATACAATTAAAGCAGAAATTATTGCTTCTCCTATGCCAATTAGAACATGCCAGAAAACCATAGCAGGAACGGAAATTTCAATTGGAATTGCACCAGCAATAGCTAATTCAATACCACAAATGAAAGAAGCCAAGACAATCGCGATATAAGATCCAATAGCAGTTGCGATTGTCACTTTTAATTCTTTTTTCATTGAAGTATTATTCAAAAGTTTTATTATTAGCATTACTATATAAAAACCTACAATTCCACCAATTATCCCCATATTAAAAGTATTTGCTCCTAGTGCTGTAATTCCTCCATCACCAAAAAGACTTTGAATTACCAAAATTAAAAACAATACTATGACGGAAGCCCAAGGACCAAGTATAATTGCAACTAAAGTTCCTCCAACCAAATGACCAGAAGTTCCTCCTGGAACGGGATAATTTACAAATTGAAAAGCAAAAATAACTGCACCTAATACTCCAATATAGGGGATTATCTTTTCAGAATCTTCCTTCTCAAACATTTTTCCCATTCTAAAATACCCTAGAATCATAACGGCAATAGTGATTATCCATAGAACAATTGTTGTTATAGGATCTAATAATCCATCTGGTATATGCATTTTTTTTTTACCTTTATTTTATTATCGATTAATTTTTTTGGAATAAATAATATTTTTTCATAATTTTGTATCATTTTTAAATAATATGAAAAAATTAGAATCTAGTATGAAATTTAATTAAATTATTTCAAAACACAAAATCAAAGAGGTCTAATAAGTTGAAAACAATATTACCATTTAGACATGAAGAAGCAAAAAATTCTTTAAATAAGATTCATCCATTAATTCGGTTAATTTTACCATTTATTTTAGTAATACCCTTTCTAGTTATAAAAGATTTTTATCTAATAATTACCATTTTCTTAGTTATTTTAACCTTTGATTTATTATTTCGATTAAATATTATAGAAATTGTTTCAAGACTAAAAGTAGTTATCCCTTTTATTTTTTTAATGACAATATTCATTCCATTATACGTGGGGGGGACCGTTTTTTATAATTTTAATATTGGAATTAGTATAACAATTTATAAAGAAGGATTATATCTTGCTTCTCTTATTTTTCTAAGAGCTTTTGGCTCTTTATTTGTTTTTATGTCATTTTTTTCCTCTTTAACTTATTCAGAATTTATAGAAGCCTTAACAAAATTAAGAATTCCATCTTTTTTTGTAGGATCTTTAATAATAATGTTACATTATATCCCTATCTTAGCAGGTTCTAATAAAAAGATATTAGAAGCACAAGAAATGAGAGGTAAAAAAATCACTTCTTATTGGCAAAAATTAAAGGCTCACGCTTATATAATGGGCAAGAGTATTATAATGAATATGGAAAGAAGTGAAAAACTATATGAAAGCCTAAAGATGCGAGGTTTTTCTGGTAAAATTACATTTGCTCCAAAAAAATTGAAAGCAACTGATGTTGGGCTATTAGTTTTATTCATATTCATGATCATTAGTTTTATTTTTATAATTAATTTAGAATCAATTTATCAAGGTGTATTTACATTAATTATGCCGTAGAAGTAGAAAATTTGAATTTTAGTTATAATTCGGGTTTTAAAATACAAAATATATCTTTTAAACTAGAGGAAAAAGTCATTTGTGGACTTACTGGAAACAATGGTTCAGGAAAAACAACTTTATTAAGGTTATTAGTTGGATTATTAAAACCTCAAACGGGAAAAGTTAAGATTTTTAATAATACGCTTACAAGAGATAAACAAGAATTATGGGAGATTAGAAAATCAATTGGTTTTTTATTCCAAAATCCTGATAACCAATTATTTGCTCCCACTATTGAAGAGGATATTAGTTTTGGAGCAAGAAATTTAAAGCTTGATGAGAAAGAAGTTAAAAAAAGAGTTGATTGGGCTTTAGAAGCAGTACAATTATCAGAATTTAAAAATTATTCCCCATTTAATCTTTCTTGGGGTCAAAGAAAAAGAGCAGCTTTAGCCGGTTTGTTAGCAATGAAGCCTAGATTGTTATTATTAGATGAACCTTTTGCAAATCTTGACTTTAAATCAATTTACAATCATCTTAAAATCCTAGAGAATCTAAGAAAAGAAAATGAGATAACAATACTCTTTACATCTCATAATTTATTTTTCATTGAACATTGGGCAAAAAAAATGCTTATGCTTGATAATGGGCGGATTATTTTTGGTGGTGCACCTCGTAAAGGATTAGAAGATTCAAATGTAAAGAAATTGCTTGGATCTTATAATGATATTCTATCATTAATAAAAAAATATTATTAGTAAATTCAATTAAATCCTTTTCTATTAAATTAATTTTAAATTTTCTAAATTTATATTTTAATAAACTTTTGGTAAAAAATTATGCACTTAGTCTTTACTTATTTTCATCAAATTAAAGGTCCAAGTGTATTGATGTCATATCCTAATGAAAAACTTGAAGAAGACATTATAAATAGATTACTGAAGTTTTTTGATTTGGAAATTGATGAGACCTTTTTTGAAATTGTCCTCATTACTAAAAAAAAGAAAATCATAAATTTTAATTTCGAGATCCCTTCTGAATGGGCACGTGGGAAAAAAGAATTTGTCATGCTTTCACTAATAATGAAAAAAGAATATGAAAGTGAAAGCATATATGCGTTTATAGTAGATAGCTCTTATAAAATCCTTAAAACTAAAAATGTATTTAAAGCACTTTATAAAGATGACGATTTTCGTAATAGTAATGATATAGAAATCGATATTACTTATGAACAAATAAGAAAAATTCTCTTTGATTGTTTAACTAGTTTAATATCAAGAATCGAAGATAGAATTAAAGGCATAAATAAAAAAGATCCTTTTCCTTTCTCTTAAAAACAGTTTTGATGCCATTATTTCTCCAAAAATGTTAGACTGCAAATAATAAAATAAATATCGAAGTGATTAGTAATAGGCTAACCAAAACTAAAACTAACAACACAGGATTCAGATTACCATATAAAGGTTATTTTTATAAATCACTCACTAATTCAGTAAAACGTGGGGTTGGGGATATGGATAGGTTTTAAAGTTAATTTATAACTTAATCATTTTTTAATAATTAAGGGAAGTATGTCGCCTGAAACACTAACACGGTCTTTTTCATTTTAAGGAAATCTTCCCTTTAGATCAAAGACGTTCTCTCGTGTCAGGCATTTGACTTTGGGACATAATCATGTCTGCAATCTGGGTTGCTGACTTTAGCTTCATTGCTGTGGTTTTTACCATTGCTCAGTAAAAAGCCCATTTTAATTTTGCATTTATTGATTATTAAACTCCGAATATTCGCATCGTTTTGCACTGCATAATCATTTTTTATTCATATGAGTCCTCGAAGAAGCGGTTATTCCATCATCGCTTTCCCATTATTATAATAGAGTATTGAAAATAAAAATGTTATTATTGCCATTTTTCTCTTGAAAAAATTAAGTCAATTACAGAATCTGCTTTTAAAAAGACAGACTTGTTCTATAACATACCCATAGAATCAGATCTAAATAGTTCTTTCATTTCTTTTCCGAGTTCTGCCTGATCGGCTTGAAGATATCTGCCTAAAATTTCACCGATTAAGGGTCCCCATTTTTTCATAATTGCTCTGATAAATCCTATTTGTGCATTCTTGTCCGCCACAATACACAACACTCCTTTACCAACTTTCATTGAAAAAATCATTCCCTCAAAATATTCGGTTATTTGGAGATTAATGGATCCATATCCTAAAATATGACCCTGTTCTTCGCCAGCTACAAAAACAGCACCTCCAATGGCGCCAATTTTCTCTACGGAAGTCCCATTATCTTCAGAAAATTTAAATTTAGATTGACTTAAAATAGTTATTCCTGTATCATCAGTCAAAAGAGCATATTTTAGTCCTAGTGTACTATTGATAATTGTAGTTAAAATCTTCTTTAATCTAAGCTCGTCCTCGGAATAATTCAAATAGTAGTCAACCTATTAATTTATTATCTTTTATTGACAGTTTCTTTAAGGTTAAAAAATATTTATTTAAACTTATCTTTATATTTTTTCCTTACACCTACTTTAGATAATGAAGAAATTCTAAATATAAAAATTTAAGTAAACTAGTTGTTTTTCTACGGTTCGCGATAAAGAATAATTTTAAATTCTTTTCAGTAAATATTATTCTTAGAAAAGATCCTGCGATTTAATTAAAGATTTTAACGGTTTTAGCCGACTCTTATATTCCTTAGACTTTTGTAATAATATCAACAACTTGTAATTTTTTGATTTATCTAAATCTCGTTTAATTTGTACCAGCTTAGAGTCTTCTATAAACACTTTATTTTTAGTAATCGCGGATAAAGCTAAAGTGTTTTCAAGAATCCACAATTTGTTTGAGATTTTTGAAGCAACAGGGAACCCATGTCTATCAGTAATTATCCCCGCAACAAAATTAGGAAAGTTTTTTTCTATCCTGTATAAGAAATACTTTACTTCACTCTCGTTAATTAGATTATCCAATATTACAACACCTAATCCATCAATATGATCTAATATGATCATGTTGATAAAATATCATTAAATGCTATAATATGAAGATGATATCATTCTATCGTTAAAGAACGCATGAATCTTAGTAAAATAAGACATTTCGCCAATATTACTAAGATATTATGAAAAAAATTCCAAATAAAATGATGATTTAGTCTTCCTGTAAAATGTAAAAAAATATCATGTTTAATCATTTATGTCTTTTTTTTTAAATGAGATTCCAAGGTTAAGATTTTCTACAAGTTCACTAAAACGATTGCGAACTGTTACTTCAGTTACACAGCTTATACGTGCTATTTTCCTTTGAGTTCTCCTTTCATTTGTTAAAATAGATGAAGCATAAATAGCCGCAGCACAAACTCCCGTTGGACCTCTTCCAGAAGTTAAACCTCTTTCTTCTGCCATTCTAATTATTGCTTTTGCCATTTTTTGGCATTTATTAGTTAACTCTAATTCTGATATAAATCTTGAAAGAAAATCCAAAGGTTTTGTAGGATTTAAGTTTAATTCTAATTTATTTGAAATAAATCTAAAAGATCGCCCAATTTCCTTCTTATCTACACGAGCTACTTCAGCTATCTCGTTTAAAGTGCGTGGGACTTTATACATTCTGCAAGCGGCATATAAACTAGCAGCAGCTACCCCTTCTATACTTCTACCACGAATTAAATGGGCTTCAACTGCATCTCGATATATTTTAGCTGAGCATTCTCGCAAATTTTTTTGGAGATCTAAATTTGAAGCCATACGATCAAGTTCACTCAAAGCAAATGTAAGATTCCTTTCAGTTGCATCAGATACTCTAATACGGCTTTGCCATTTACGAAGTCTATATATCTGTCCTCTTAATTTTGCGGGTATTTCCTTGCCAAAGATATCTCGATTTTTCCAATCTATCATTGTACTAAGCCCTTTATCGTGTATCATATAAGTCATCGGAGCACCAGTGCGTGTTCTCTTCTTTTTCTGTTCAGCATCAAAAGCTCTCCATTCTGGTCCACGATCAATATGTTTTTCTGAATGAACTAAACCACATTCTTCACAGACTATTAATCCTCTATTTTCATCAAAAAAAATATTTTCCCCGCATTCGGTACATATATTGCTTTCAGAATTTAGCTGTTCATCTAATTCTGGACTCAATTCTTTCCAACTTGAAATAAAACACACCTTTTTTTTAAAATATTTTTTTAATTTAAAAAGCATTTAAAAATACTAGGCTATCTTAGTGAAGAATTTATCATTAGGGTTAAAGGATTGATTAGGTAAGATTTTTATTGAGATAAAGGGAAAATTTATAGGACCAAATATATCTTTAATAAATCCAATTTTTTCATATTTTTCATTATAAATTGTGTTTTTAAAAATCTTTTCTAAGCTCTTATTCCATTGTTTTGCTCTAAATATTTGATGTTTCTTTGTTGATTGTCCAATATAGAATAGATTCAATTTAACCCAGTTCTTTTTCAAGAGATCCCCTTGCTGAGTGGATGAAATTAAAATAAATGATGGTTGCTAATATTTAAATATAATGGTTTTTAATACAGATTTCGACACAAATGGAAATTAAGGGATTAATAATCAATTACATTTTAGAAGCAAGTTTCATTAACTTTTCAGTAGAAAATCTTCTTCAAGTTATACTTTTTCTTACAATCGCATTCATATTCTTCCTTTTCCAACTCACCTAAATCTTGTGAAAGTACAAATTTCTTTAGTAATACTTTTGCTGAACTTTCACATTCTCTCTTCAAGCAATTATGAATTCCTCTTTTTGTACCGGCTCCAGAAGGATCACACAAAAGTCGTGTTTTTTCTAAGTCTTTTCCATTGACTGATTTTTTTAAACATTTAAAAAGTGAATAAAACCATGGTGGTCTGTATCTATTCTGGGACCATAATTGTTCTACAAGAGTTCCTTTTTGAATATTCATTGGATTGATTGATATTGAATTCACTCCTAGACTTATTAATGTTTGTATAGAATTGATACAATCATCAATTGCCGCTTGTTCATTTAAAAAAAGCGGTTTAAATAATAGATATACTTTTACACCAACACCATGGTCTTTACATAGATTTAAAACATTTTTAAAATCTTTAAATAAAACTCCTTTATTTATATAACAATTTCTAATATAATCATTTACAGTTTCAAGCCCAACAGCAATTTCAATATGTTTGTTATCAAGAAATTGATTTATTTCTACTAATTTTTCCGAAGTTATGTACTCAACTCGAGATTCAATAACAATCTCCTTAATTTTTTCTACTTTTGAGATTTTTTCTAGGATGTAATTTCGAACGTTTTTAGGTATTTCAATTTCATCCAAAAAGCTTCCAGAGTTGAATATTTTAAATATAAAATTGTTGGAATCTTGTTTGATTTCATTTATCTTATCATCGAAAGCATGATCAAACTGATTAATTATCTGAGTAGCTGATACATCTTTTTTGTTGGCATCTAGATAATAACCACACATAGAACACCCTCCGTGTTCACTTAATGCCCAACTACATCCTCTAGTTCGTAAAATAATTGTGAAATCCTTTCCTATTTCACTTATAAGTCTATCTTCTTTTATCCAAAAACTAACTGGACGATTTAATTGTCCTTCCCTATAATTAGTTCTCCTTTTTTGAGCATTTTGTTTAATTGAATTAATTTTCTCAACCAGAGATGTACTAGCTTCCATTAGATCCTTATTTCCATCCATAGATTTTTGCAATTCTCCCGCTTTTAGAATTTTTTATAAAATTAGAACCAACAATTAACTCTCCACTACCAATTATCTTTTTCTTTTCTTTGTCAACTATCACTACCTGACTGTTCGGGATAAGATCCTGGCTATAATCTAAGACACCCTTTCGAAATAAAGTATTTCCATGTATTTCTTCTCCATTAAAAACAATATAGTGTGAATTAATAGAATGTGGAGTCTGAATTAATCTTTTAAGTCCTGAAAGGGTTAATTCAATTTGACCTGTTGAATACTTAAATACCCCTAATTTTTCTTGAGTTTCTAAATCTTTTAAATCAATCTGATTATTAAATCTAACTCGAATCGGCTTTAGTCCATTAGGAATAACTTTAGTGCCCGAACCAATACCAAATTGATAATCTAAAATCTTAACAAATTTTCTAATCCAAGATTTCGATATATTTTCAATTTTATCTTTTTTCACTTGGAATTTGTTTTTATATTCTTTAATTAAGTTCTCTAGAGATTGGAGTGCTTCCAAAGAAGTTGTTTTATCTTGAATTTCGGAGAACACAAAATTATGAGGTAATTTAGAAGAAGCCTTCTTTGCAATTTCAAGATATCCATCTTTTAAATGGCATAGAATTGGAATCTTAGGTTCGTATTTTTCTACCATTCTAATAAGCATTTCTGCGGTAATATTTATTTCTTCATTGTCCCATTCACCCGTTACGGATATATCATAAGAATTTGCCGGATAAATATTCTCTAATTGTCTTGGTATGACTCCTAATGGTGATGTTAAAATAAACTCTTGAAAATCTGGAAACTCTGAAAATTTTCTTATAACACTATAAAATGCTTTATGTGATTTTGATTTTGAATAAGGTTTTTTAGAAGAACATGGTAATAAAATAATTAATCTTGTCCATGATTCAGGTTCAAAATTTTTAATAGTATTTTCCCTGAAATGCTGGAAATCTGGCCTATTATATGAAGAAGGACCAAGGCATCTTACATTTTTACTTTTTTGTATTATCGGTGTTTCATATTTAAGATAATTAAAATATTCTTTATCTAATATCTTTAAAATTGAAATTAAATTTGTTTCATCCAAGGATGATTTTTCTACAAAAGCTCGATAATCTTCATAATTTAAATATTGTTTGATCTTTTTCATATAATTTGATGCTGTAATTAAATTATGTAGACTCAATAAATCAATTTTTTCACCAGAATGTTTATTATTTGATAGATAATTTAATTTACCCTTACAAGCTACGCAGGAACATGGGAAATATTTAACCTTATATATTGGTAATAGATATTCTATTGTATCATAGAAGTTTTCGGCGGATAAAAACATGGAATAAGAACAATCAATTAAATCTATTCCCAAGTAGATTAATAGCGGATAATATTTCGGGATGATTCTACCAGAAACCATAATAATTACATTATTATCCAAATTATTTTTTATTTTGAAGATTATTTTAAGAATATTTCTAAAGTTGCTTAAATTATCAAAGAGGTCAACTAAATTTACGATTTTTATATTTTCAAATTGTTTTACTATTGGAGTATAAAAATCAAATAATTCCGTATAATCAAAAATTTTTAATGATAAGCCGAAATTTAGATGTGGGTAATTTTTTAAAATTGTTTCAACATTTAGAAGATAATTTTTTATCTCTTTTATAGCAAAATCTTTACTAATACTAGTTGTCGGAACATTAAATGGAACAATTGATATTATATTATCTTTAGAAAATATGTTATTATTTTTTATCAATATTTCTTGGAATTTCTGAATTGTCCCGGGATAGTTGAAAATAAATCCAGTATTTATAAATTTATCTCGTATAAAACTAATTTTCAAAAAAAATTCTTTAGAAATTGTGAATAGATCATGATTCTCAAATTCTTGAATAAAATTAAATTGTTTCATCAATGAGCTTTTTATAGGGATGATTAAGTTAGGAGTAGTAATAAATAATTTTCGTTCTTTAGAAAAAATAATTCGCCCAATTCTTGAATAACCGATCTTACTGGCTAAAACTTCAAAGAAATATGTCATACTTTGAATAATAGGTATTAATTGTTTGTATAAATGTTTAACTTTAAATTATGAAATTTCTCAAAGTTATTAAGAATTTAGTCATTTGATTTCAAATTCAAATGTAACCTTTAATAAGACTTAAAACGATTTCTTTTGTTAAGCACTCCTAATCTAAAAAAATGAAAAATTGGTATACTGTCTTAACTCATCTAAAACAAAATTTGTGTATGTATCTTCAATTTCTTCTGAACTATATAGATCTCTAATAAAAGTAGCATAATCTTCAATTTTTTTTACTCTAATTATCGCAAATAGTCCATATTGTTCACCTATTCGAAATAAGTCAGTAATATTTTTGTTCACATCCAGTCTAAGTGCAAGCTCGTTGTATTTTGAGGGATCTTTTGGTTTGATTCGAAGAAGATATTTTCCTTTAAAACCAATTTTTTTTGGACAAAAATTTATAGTATAATTTAAGATTACACCTTCACTTTCTAGTTTTTTAATTCTGTTATGAATAGTTGATTGTGAAATTTCCATTTTAAGTTGCTCTTTAAAGATTTTTCTAATTTCATATGTGGATATTGGTTTAAATCCTTGACCATCTCTTAATATATTTAAAATTGTATAATCAACATTATCAATTTCGAAATTTGAATTTGATTTATTCAGGCTAATTCCATTTGTCTTAAACACTTTAATAGTTTCAATAATTTGATATTTTTTAAAATATGATTTTGCCATTATATTATCAATGCTGTTTAATATCTGATAATACTCCTCAGGGGATTTAAATATAAATAAAGCAAATAAAGAAAAATCTCCAATTATCCCATCCAACATTTTTAATTGGCGAATTTCTAACAATTCCTTGACCAAATTAGGTTCTTTTGGGTTGGTTTTAATTTCAAGCATTACATATTTCAAGTTATTGGGACGAATATTAGGTTTAATATTTATTGTAAAATTTGTAATTATTTTTCGATCCCTCAAATTATCAAGTTTATTTTGATATGTTTGTCTAGAGAGTCCAATTGCACGTGAATTTTTTGAAATAATAAATTTGGTGTTACCACTTAAATTTTTTATAAAACGTTGGGCTTCTAACTGACCTTTAATTTTATTCATAATATCACAAATTTGCAAATTTATTAATTATTATTACTCAAATGTTAATTTCTATATAAAAATACTTGCATTTAACCAAAAAAAGGTTTATTAATTAATTAAAATTAATATTCTTACAAAAAAGAAAGTGAAATTGAAATGGTTAATTATAAAGTAGCAGATGAAAGTTTAGCTGATCAAGGAAAAAAAGCACTATATTTTGCAGAAAGTAAAATGCCTGTCACTGCTAAGGTAATTCGTGAAAGATTTCAGAAAGAAAAACCATTAAAAGGTATAACAATCGCCGGTTGTTTGCATGTAACAAAAGAAACGGGTAATCTTGCTCGAACTCTGAAAGCTGGTGGAGCTGAAGTTTATCTCTGTGGTAGTAATCCATTATCAACACAAGATGATGTGACAGCAGCATTAATACAAGAAGGGATTAATGTTTTTGCTTGGCACGGAAATACAGATGAAGAATTCTATTGGTGTATAAGACAGTGCTTAAATGCCAAACCTAATATCTTAATTGATGATGGTGCTGATATGATTGTAACTGCTCATCAGGAATATGAAGATCTTATAAAATCAGGTACTATTATGGCGTGTCAAGAAGAAACCACCACAGGTGTTAAGAGATTTAAAGCAATGGATAAACAAGGTTTATTAAAAGTGCCACTTTTCCCCGTTAATGATGCTCGATGTAAAAATCAATTTGATAATGAATTAGGTACAGGACAGGGTATAGTATCAGCAATTTATGGAATGCATGTTCTTTTCGCAGGTAAGAATGTAGTTATAGCGGGATATGGGCATTGTAGTTCAGGTATGGCACTCAGAGCGCGGGGATTGGGTGCGAATGTAACTGTCACAGAAGTTGACTCAATAAAAGCGTTACAAGCTATATTTGCTGGATTTTCAGTTAAACCAATTGAAGATACTCTAACTTATGCGGATATTATCTTAACAGCTACGGGATGTAAGCATGTTATTCCTCCTAAAACAGAATTATTTGATAAATTAAAGGATGGAGTTATCCTTGGAAATCTTGGACACTTTGATATTGAAATTCCTACAAAAGAACTCTATGAATACGCCAAGGAAATTAGACCAATTCGACAAAATGTAGAAGAATTAATCTTTCCTAGCGGCAAGAAAGTTTATCTCTTAGCAAAAGGACGATTAGCTAATTTAGTCTTGTCAGAGGGACACCCAAGCGAAGTAATGGATATGTCCTTCGCTTTACAATCATTAATGTCAGAATATATTGTAAAAAATAAAGATTCCCTAAAGCCAGGTATGGTTAACGTTCCAATTGACATTGACGACAAGGTAGGCTTCTTAAAACTTCAAGCTATGGGCGTTGAAATTGATACTTTAACAGAGGAACAATACAATTATATCCATGGTTTTCTCGAGGGTACTTAACTCGA
>Ga0209977_10000421_pt1 | contig 16584 bp, 16 predicted proteins | sample SumtaG_2_FD_183113 | JGI IMG/M metagenome (GOLD analysis project Ga0209977, IMG submission 183113) | Deep subsurface microbial communities from Indian Ocean to uncover new lineages of life (NeLLi) - Sumatra_00607 metaG (SPAdes) (version 2) | ecosystem: Environmental > Aquatic > Marine > Oceanic...
CTGCCAGAAAGTTCTCCCATCCCTGAGAGTCCTTCGAGTCTTGCTGATGACACAATAATGATTCTCAAAGCCTATTTCCGACCCAAAGATATGGTTAAGTCCAAGTGCTTCAAGGAGAGAATGCAAATCCATAGTACTTTTCTGTTTAGGAGTTGCCGTAGCCAAAACAATTCGGTCTGCTCCCTTGGTCAAGAACTTCACAATCCGAGCTGTCTTTGTAGAATGATGTCTAAAGAAATGACTATCATCAAAGACCCAGTTCTTAATCCCCAGGTCTTTTATCATCTCCCAATCCCGCCACAACATCTGATAAGAAGTAATATAAAACTGCCAGAAATCAGGAGCAATATAAGAGCTCATCCGCTCCTGTCTGCTCCCGATTCCTAAGGCAGGAGGTGAAAGATTGGTAAATTTCTTAAACTCATCCTCCCATTGAAAAATACAATTAGGAGGAGCCACAATTATCCATTTATTATTCTGTTTTAAATGCCCTAGAAGCTGGAAAAGACTCACACACTGTACCGTCTTACCTAAACCTGTAGCATCCGCTAGAATACACCTTCCAGCATGATACATATAGATTACACCCTTAACCTGAAACGGGTATAAAGGTTTTTGAATACCACAAAAGGCTAGTTTAGAAAAGGGAGTCTCCCCTTCATATCGCTTGACCTGCAATGCTTTTTTATAATTATATATCACCCGCCTCTAACTCCTCTCACATAAGTTTCCGCCTCCGAGAGGCTATCAAAATACATCCGATTTCCTCGTGACGCACAATATAACACCTGCCAGACCTTTCCTCTATCTGCTAAAGAAAAATGAATAAAATTACCTGCCGAAGGCAGATAACGAATAAGCTGATTTGTACACTGTTGTTTCCCCCAAAAAAGACGATGAATAAGAGCCCAATGGTTACCAATCAGCTCCCAGTCATCTTTAGAAGCTCCAAGCTTCCTGAGTTTAAAATCAACAGCACAACTAAAACCCTGGAATAGGTGGTCAGACACCCCCATTCCTCCCACTTTATTATTTAATTGTGGGCTCCGCTTCGCACTCCCCACAACAACTTCCAAATTCAACAAGTCCCTGACAGGCTGCAAAAAAATCTGAACCATCCAGAAAATCTTATACTTATCAAACTCCGTCAGTTCAATCTTCGCAGCCAATTCAGGATAACTATCACTAACTACAAACTCTTTATAACTAAAATTCTTGCTGATGTCTCCCATCACTACCCTCCTCTTGTGGCAAAGAAAACAGTCAATCCAGTTAAGCTCAAGATAATGGGAATTAAACCCCACTTTATTAAATTCACTGTTCCTTTAATCTTATCTGCAATCGCAGGGATACCACTTAGATGATTCAATAACTTCTTCGTCTCGCTTGTATTTTCTTTTATGCATTCGCATATTACACCCATCTGAGAAGTCAACTTTACATTCATTTCTATTGATTCTTTAAACATCTCCACAAGCATAGTAGCTTCAATAATATCTCCCTTCCCTGGATTATTTTTTCCTTTATTCTTAGGCGGCATTACTTCCCTCCAAATAACGGGACAATAACCCATCTAAAAACTGCATACCCAACACCAACCGCAATAACAGTCTTCACAGTAGCTTTAAATGAAGCCCGCTTTATCTGCTTCGCCTGTCGTTTAATTTGTGCATTATCATCATCTATCTGCCCTCTCAGCTCCACTATAGTATCCTCCGCAGCCTTCAAAGCCCCCTCCGACAAGGTAGCATATGCCTCGTGCCAGTACACCGCCTCTTCCTTAGCCTTCTTATCAGACTTAATCAACTTCGGTTTTTCTGTATTCAAATAGAAATCCAGGTAATCTAATTTTAAAACAAGTCGCTTCGTAGCAGCCAAAGAAAACTGAACTCCTTCGGGATTCCTGTAAATATCCTCCAACCCCATCTCCAAAAGCGTCTGCGTCACTCTAACAAGCTCATCAGGTTCCATCTCCTCAATTTCTTCAACCCGTTCCTCTTGTTTCTTATAGGCTTGTGCTAACTCTAACGTCACTGAGTCTCGTTCCTTAGCTGCAACTTCGGCTGATGCCGCAGACAATTTAGCCGCCGACACAGCCTCTGCCTTTTCAGCCGTCAGTATTCTAATTCTAACTTCCCTGTCCAGCTTATCCTGCTCAAACTCCGCCGTTTTCTTATCATAACCAGCTTTAGTATAAATCGACCAAGCAGCAAAGAGAGTAAGGGCAACGGCTAAGCCAATAACGATAACTTTAAGATTTCTAAGAGATAATGTCATTTCTTCCTCCTAATTTAGGATGCTTCTGAGCTGTCCGTTTCGACAGATAAAGCCCAAGAAACCAAACCAAGAACACATTCACCTCAGCAAAAGGAAAATCTGTAAGCACCGTAGCCTTAAGAATAGCGTTAACTTCCACCAGAATCAAGGCAATGACAACTGCCTGCCAAGACTTAATGGTAAATCTCCTTTTACCTGGCTGGACATACTTTACCTTCATACCAGACTCTATCAGCTTCTTTATTTTTTTGTTCATAATATAACATTCCTCTTCACAACAAATTGATTCGTTTCTTTCCCATTGAGGAACACATAAACTTCATAATTCTCATCGCTACCCCAATTAATCTCACAACCCATAACATATCGCTCTCCAACACGAATAGCTGTATCACTAGGCAATAAGGTAATTCGCAAGCTACCAACGATAGGAGTATCTATCTCAATGCCATCTCCCACTTTTTTTGATATTAATGGACTTCCCTTTTCTTTTCCTTTCTCCTTAACTTGAAATTTTATCGAAGCAGCACTCGCAAGGTCTGTAACTGCGTTACCATTTTTATCCTGTATCTCAAAATCTTGCTGTGACGTATTGCCCTCTCGAACTACCCATGCGTTCATCTTTTAATCCTTCCTATAAATTTAAAAAGTTTATCCTTCCTCGCTTTAAAGTCAATCCGCTTATCTAGTTTCGTCATAAAAACCAACAACTTATCTAGCCTCACTCTGCCACTTAATAATACACCCAATTTAGCCTTAAAGTCAACTCGCTTATCTAATTTCGCCATAAAAACGAACAGCTTATCCAGTTTTGCTTCAAACTTAAGTTTTTTCTCTAATAAATTAAAGCTCAACCCTTCAGAAACATTTTTGAGATATTTTACCTTCATCAAATTACTGAGATGTGAAAAGAACTTTCAACTCTTCCCCAAAATCCGATTCCAGCAAATTAAATTTTCTGTTCATCCCACGACAGTTTCACGGTAAAACTACCCTCTCCTGCGGGAACTATCCAAGATAGCGTTAAAAGAAAAGTTATGGGGTCATAAACAACTGCATCTAGTACTTGGTCTGATACGATTTCAGTTCCATTAATTAACAAATCCACCACGAAAGCAATAGGTAATGCTTCGCCCTGGTCATCTTTAACAGTAGCAGTATAAACTACTGTCTCTCCTTCAAAACCCGAACTTACATCCAAAGCTTCAGCAGTTACAGCAACAGTTCTCGTAGAACCTGTATCAAAAGGTTGACCTACAGATTGACCAGCAAGATATGTTTTCATCTTTAATCTCCTAAAATCTTATATTCTCACTCATTAAACAAACTCTTTTGTGCTTCATTCACTCTTATTATCGGGTAATCAGCTTATCTTGTCAACCAGGAACACTTCTCCTTGAGGAATCTTATTCCCTCTTCAAGACTCTTAAAGCTAGTAAAAAGCCGCTCGAACTCTCTGAAGTACCGATGCTCCACTTGATTCACCACAATCACCAGCTTATCTGCCATGTAACCCATACCTGCTTCAAAAACATCTCCTGCTCCTCTTAACTCTGCTTCTCCTCGACCATAATCCTCAAAATTAACAAAGAGAATATCACAAATCTTGATAGCCAACTTATCACAACCCCACCAAGGAGACTGTACTCTTGTTTTATCCCGCTCCTCCTTCTCGTGTTCCGTGAGATGAATGTTCTTCCACAGCCCATCCTTTCCGACCTCCTTAGATAAAGGGTCAAGAAATCTGATGGGCAATCCCGCACAGGCTTCCATAACTTCTTTTCTCCACTGAGTATGAAAGCCTCCACTTAGATACACACAAACTTCTCTCATTTCTTAACCTCCTTTAAATCTTTACTCCACTGGAGCCAACCCCAAATGTTTGCCAGAGTATAAACTATCATAATCGGAATCGATTCTTTAAGTCCAGTCCGAAGATACAACCAGACCCAGCCTACATTGGACATTGACCAGAGAACCCAACAAATCCTCTTTTTAAAAATATTCGACACAACTGCTCCGAACCCCAGAACAGTTATAACTATTTGCAATCCGACATCAAAAGTCATGGCTTTGTGTTGGGATATATAGGAGTGTCTCCAGCCTCAAAAGTAATATCATTACCCTTCACATACTGCTCATTCAGCAACCTGAGAATCTGGATTCCTTCTCTGTAGTTCATCACATTAATCATTCTCCGCTCAGTCCCATGTAGAAGCACCATTGGGTATCTGTTTACAGCTCCTCGAAACCCCTCCTTCCAGGCATAGTTCGTCTTGTACTGCTGTGACCCGCTACGCATGAAAACTCGGTCTTTATCCTGCCAGTGAACATGAGAAACTCCAACAATATCATGTCTGTGAGCAATCGCCACAATATCCACCGCAGCATCCATCTTCTTCAGATAATTATAGTTTGGATGAAAATGGTTATTCACACTCTCAAACCCAAACTTATGATGAGCAGCTATTCGATATGTCACATTACCAACTTTGAAATTTAAAACTCCCCCAAAACCAAGATAGTACCCTTGAATCGTCTTCTGAAGCTCTTCCATTATATCATAAAAAGCTCTTGTCCTAACCCAGTTATCATGACAACCAGTAACAACAAATAAAGTATTAGGAATTAAAGAGAACAGATAACGAATCATTTCGTACCGTATCCGAAGGGGGATGTCCAATGTCTCATTTTCTAGCTCCATGAAACGTAAACGAAGAACATCAATAGCATCTCCATTAAACCCGAACCACAAGTGAGGCTCCCTACCTATCTCTTTCAAAGTAGTTATCACGCTCTCAGCATCCGTACGGTAATGCTCAAAATGCCAGTCTCCTCCTATAACAAGTCCCGTCCAACCCTTCCAATCATATGAAGGAGAAACCTCCTCCTGACGAACATCCCTGGCATTCAACAAAGCATTCCCGTCAATAACAAGCTTCAAAAACTGTTCAGACATATTTTCAGCAGGAAACTTTTTATCAATCGTAACCAGCCTCTTCGTTCCCCAGGTTCCTCCAGGATGAAGAGTTCCTACCCTTCCTGCTTTTCGTAATATTCCCAACTTTTTATTTATCGCCATAGGAGTTGTGCTAAACAAAGATGCCAACGCAAGCAAATATCCCTCTTTCCCAAACTCCTTTTTAATGTTCTGCTCATTGAATAGACGCATCAAAGCTTCTTCATTTGACTCGTGCTCTGAAAAAGCAGCATTCCAGTTAATTCTTCTCATTCAAATCTCCTTAGTTTATTTTTCCTCTCCCTTTTTTGGAACAACAATATCCAAACCACTTAAATCTTCTTTTAGAATATACATTCCAGGTGTTGATTGTAAAATTTTCTCCATAATATTTAATTCCTGATAAACTGATTCAAGAGCCTCGTTCCATTCTCTTTCCTGTCTAAACCGCACTTCATTGAGATAGTTTCTCTGCAACGGGCTGAACTTAATGAAACTAGGTTTCTGTGGTGGATTGTGTTTTGTTTTTTTCATAACATATCTCCTCTTAATTATTTAATTGGGCTTCCAAAGCCGCAATCCTCGCCTCATGGCGTTGTGTCTCTGCGAGCATCAGGGTCATTAACATCTGTGTGTCGTAACCCGTTACTTCTTTATTATCACCATACTCTATTATTCCTGGATATATTGGCTCAACTTCCTCAGCTATCAATCCAACGAATCTTCTTTTTTTGTTGTCAGTATCACACTTAGAGTTAAAACTTCGAGGTTGAAGGTTATATATTAACGATGAATCTAATTCCAAGTCTTTGATTTTATCTTTATACTTCACAGACGAAGTGTATCTATGTATACGATAAGGGCTCCCACTAGCAATTTGCACATTTCCTGCACTTGTTGTAGTCCTTGAGGCTATAGTTATTGACTGTATATCGGCTGTTCCACCACCACCTTCTAGGCTTAAATTGTTGCCTGAAACAAGCCCAGTTATGGACATACTTCCACTAAAACGAATGCCTCGACCTGTCCCGCTGAGGGTGAGGAGATTAAAAGTAGGACTTGAAGTAGTCAATAGTGCTTGATTGAGGTAAGTGCTAAAATCAGAATGAGAAGTTAATGCGTGAACCTGAGCATGATGGTCGTTTGCTGTTCTTCCTGTTGTTGAAGCATGAGTGTGACTATGAGCCTGTGCATGATGGTCGTTTGCAGTTCTTCCTGTTGTTGAAGCATGAGTGTGGCTGTGGGCTGAAGGTGGATAAGTTCCAGGCTTACTCGATACATTCGCCCAAGGAACATACCCCGTAACCAAAGTCCCTGGATAACCAGCACCCCAATACCATTTCCAACCAATTCCTTCTTTGTAGAATCCAGTTGCCCCATTCTCATCAACCATAAGGGTACTCTCGTAAACACCAGCATTAGTGAAAAAATTAAGTCCGCAATAACTACCCTTATCGGCTCGTATATCTAAACCACCATAAGTCTTCGAAGTTACTCCTTTTATGTAGCCATTTGTTGCAAGAAGTAGATTCGCAAAAGTAGGGCTTGATGCAATTTTTACCGCCTGGTCAAGATAATTCCCAAATCCAGTTATATTCGTAAAGTCTAACAAGTCGCCCCCACCAACCTCATGTGCTGAAGCATGAGCACCAGGAGTCGGAGCTGTCCAAGTTCCATCTGCCCTTAAATAATTCACAGTCCCACCACCGAGTTTTAGTAGAAGTCCATGCTTCGAGGTCGAGGCGTTCAAGTCCGTATTATCATCAGGAGAAGCTAAATCATCTAAAAGAATTGCATCTCCTCCCCCTGAATGGTGAGAAGAACCATGTAGTTGAGCATGATGCTGTCCTGAGGTTACATCTGATAAAGCACTATGAGGCTTTGTAGAATGTGAGGCAAGAGTGTGTGATTGAGGATGATGCTGGTCTGAGGTTACATTGGTCAACCCAGCATGTTGCCGAGTTGCTAAATCCGTAAGGTTAGACCCCACCTTTGAAACATCCCCCCACGCAATTGATGCCCATAAAGCATCTGAACCATTCGACCTTATAAACTTCCCTGTTACACCAACAGCAAGCTTCTCCCATTTAGGAGTCGCATTCCCTACTATTAAATCTCCTCTGACAGGCGAACCAACCACAGAATCTGGATGAGTAGCTGAAAGAAGATTGTGGTTTCCTCCCCCTCCATTCATCATACTCGAATCTATCTTCCCAGCAGCATCCAACTTTATAGGCTTCCCTGCGTCTGGAACTCCAGTCGAAGCATTTATAAAAGCTCCCTTAATATGAAAGAACCTAGCTGTCCTATGAGCATGAGGAGCAGACTGGGACACATGCTTGCCAAAGTCAAGCTCGACACCAAGCCCAGATACTTTAGTTCCCATTACTTTTTTACCCCCGTTAAATTCGGTCTCAGCATGAGCATATCTAACTCAGTAAGAACAGAAAGAGCTACACGAACCTCCCGCTTCGTAAGCTCACAATACGTAGGTAAAGTTACCTCCCTGGTCTCATTCCATTTACAACTTGCAGCGTTACAACCTTTATAACAGAAATTCCTGATACTACAAGTGTTACAATTATAACCATGAGCAACATCTCCATTAACATTCTCTCGAAAAAGAAGCTGTGTCTCAAAAAGTTTAAACTCATCCCAACCATTCCACACATCTCCTATAGCATACTTAGCAGGGTCATTATAACTCGTATACCTCTGACAAGCATAAAGCTTCCCTCTATGGTCAATACCTACCGAATTCCAAGCCACACCGCACACTCGCCCCACAGGAGGAGAAGTTCTGTTTATACTACCAACTACCATATCAATAAACTTCATATAAATCGGCTTACCCAGCTTCTTAGCATAAATATAATACTGACCGAGCTTCCTTAATGTCTCTTCATAATCGTCCATCTGCTTAGCTGTCCACTCACATTCAAAATTAGGTTCAATAGCAATATGCTTAAATCCTTCATTTCTCAGATAACAAAAATCCTCAAACCAATCTTTAGCAGTATCTGGTTGAATCGTCGGACGACACTCAAGATTTGGAAAAAGCTCCAAAATTCTATCAACAGGAATCAAATGATGTGTAGGCTTTCCCCCCGCAAGAACTCTATATTTATCATGCGTCTTAGGACGACCATCAATGCTCAACAAGAAAGGATTCCCCTTTCTCATATTCTGAACTATCCACTGAAGTCTATCCTCATCTAGCAGAGTTCCATTCGTAGTCATACCCCAACTCACTGTCTTACCATTCTCCCTCCCCATAATCGTCCCAATTGTTACCATATCCACTAACATATCCCACATCACAGTAGGTTCTCCTCCAAAAAAATGACAAGTAATATTTTTATGAGGGTCTACTTCAAACAACCACTTCAACACTTGATGCATAGTTTCTTTGGTCATCTTTCCTGGCTTATTATTGGCATAGCAGTATGTACATCTTAAATTACAACCATTAGTAGGAAATAGGAAATATGTAATGGGGATATTCTCCCAATCTCCTTGTGCCTGTTTAAGAGTTATACTTTTATCCGCCATCTTCTCACAAGTATAACAAGACCGACAATAATCTGCTTTCTCTTTTGAAGTCAGCTCCTTCTGCGGTTCTGGAGAAACTTCAATCACTCCATTATCAACAGTAATATCCGCAGAGACCCCCTGCTCACAGGTATAACACTTCTGACATGCTTTAGCTCTCCTTTTTTGCATTTCTTCAAAAGTCACTGTGCTTTCCACACCTTTCTCGCAAGTATAACACTTTTGGCACTCCTTCGCTTTATCCACTACAACAGGTTGAGATACTACAATTTCATCATCAATAGAAATACTCTTATCCACTTCCGACTCACAAAAATAACACTGTTTGCATTTTTTGGCTCTCTCTTCTTTTAAATCATCAATATTTTTACTCTTATCCACTCCTTGCTCACAGGTATAGCACTTTTGACATAAATCTGCTCGTTTCTTTTTAGTCTCTTCATTAATTTCCATTGGAAACCTCCAAAATCTTTAAGACTATTATACCCAATAAAAGATTATCAGGCAAACTTACTAATTCCGTCAAGCTATATTATTAAAAAATATTAAAAATTACCCTTCAAAGGAAAAACAAGATTCACACTCAACACACTTAGCACAGGAAAATTGTTGCTGACAGTTATTACAAACATCGCACGGAGAACACTGCTGAGTTGCAACACAAGTCTGGCAGGAATCACAAGAGGCACAACTGACCTGCTGCTGACATCCGACACAGCTCTGACATGAATCACAGGTATCACAGACCGTACAATCCTCTGCTGTATTACAAGTCATACAATTTACACAAGTTTCACATGAATCACATTTTGCACAAGTATCATAGCTCTGACAGGAAACACAATTCTGACAGGAATCACAGACATCACAGACCGTACAATCCTCGGTTGTGACACAGCTCTGACAGGTCACATCACATACCTCACATGTATCACATTTTGCACAGGAAACCTGTTGCTGACAAGTCACACAACTCTCACAGGAATCACATAAATCGCAGACCGTACAATCCTCTGTTGTATTACAAATCTGACATCCCACACAACTCTGACAGGAAACGCAACTACCACAAGCATCTCCCACCATACAGGCTACACAGTTTTCACAATCAACACAAACATCACAGACAAGACATCCTTCCTCAGAAGTATCGCAGGTTTCACATATATCACACTTAGCACAAGAAACTTGTTGCTGACATCCAACACAGTTCTCACAAGCATCGCAGAAATCGCAAACCGTACAGTCTTCTGTTGTATTACAACTCTGGCAAAACACACAAAGCTCACAGGTCTCACAGGAACCACAGCTCACCCCAGTCTGACATCCATCACAGTTCTGACATTCATCACAGACATCACAGATAGCACACCCCTCCTGAGTATCACAAACCATGCAATTTACACAGGTTTCACAAGATTCACATACCATTTATTTATCCTTACTCCTTATATTATTTTACACCCCAGTAACGCAAACCTCACAAAGAGCACAAACATCACAGACCACACATTCCTCTGCCGTATTACAGGATTGACAATTAACACAGCTCCCACACACTCCTGAGACACAAGCCTGACAGGAATCACAGACATCACAGACCGTACATTCCTCCGTTGTATTACAAACCATACACCCTACACAGCTCTGGCACGAATCACAGCTCTGACAAGTCACCTGAACCTGGCATCCAACGCAACTTTGACAGGAATCACAGACATCACAGGATACACAATCCTCAGCAGTTACACAGGTCATGCATCCCACACAGACTTGACAGGAATCACAGGATTGACAGCTCACCTGTGCCTGACACGTATTACATGCCTCACATTCATCACAGACATCACAGGTCGTACAATCCTGAGGGGTATTACACGTGGCACAGGCTACGCATACCTGACAGCCATCACAGGTCTCGCAGGAAACCTGCTGCTGACAACCCACGCAGAGCTCACAGAGGTCACAGGTATCACAAGAAGGACACCCCTGAGTACCCACACAAATCTCACAAACCACACAGCTCTCGCAAGCCACGCAGGATATACATGTATACTCTACCTGACAAGCATCACAGACATCACAGGTATCACAATCCTGAGGGGTATTACACGTGGCACAGGCTACGCACACCTGACAGCCATCACAGGTCTCGCAGGAAACCTGCTGCTCACACTCATCACACAGCTCACAGAGGTCACAAAGGTCGCAGGCAATACAATGCTCAGCAGTATAGCATACTTCGCAGGCTACGCACACCTCACAGGCATCACAGGTCTGACAACCCACCACCACCTGACAAACATTACAGGCTTGACAGCCATAACAGACCTGACAAAGAGATTCTCCAAGAGACTGTAAATCATCCAAAGCAACAATACTTGTTGTCTCCTTCGATGTATCCTTCACAACTGACCTAATTCTAAAGGTTCTCTTATCCCAAGCTCCTGACGTATCCACAGCCCTACTCCTGCTAAGAATCACCTTTCGTGTAGGATAAAGCCCAAACCCTTTAACTCCAAAAGAAGTATCAGCAATCGTGATAGGCTTAGAGCACATATCTCTAACACCTTCTGCAATATTCTCTGCATCCAGCTTATTTTCTAAATAAGTCTTTATTGTTAAAGTCTCCCGCACTCCATACTTATACAGAACTGGATAATTATTACGCTCAACAACTTTAAAATCCTGAGTCTTCGGGTCTTTGTTATAAAATACTTTTATCTTATTCCGTATAAATCGATTATCTTTTTTAACCTTCCAGTGTTTATAATCTCTATCAGTTAACTCCAAAGTTCCTTCTGGAGTTGAAGGCTCATATGCTTCAAAAGATAGCTTCCCATCTTCCGTAGGAGCAAAGAAAGCCACAATACTCCGACCAATTGTTTGAAGAATCTCTCGTGAACTTTCATCTATATCCAGATACAAACCAAGAGGCTGAGTTCTCTTAGTATTTGTATTATCAAAAGAAACCAAATCCAGTTCATCATCTATAAAACCCAGATATGTTTTCAGAATATCTTCAGCAATTTCTCCTCCCTTTTTTAATAAAACATCACCATTAGCTACAAACCCCTTCGCATCAACTTCCAGATAATCTCCTTCCTCAGGATGAAATGACATATTTAAAGTAAACTCAGCATTATTCAAATCGATAGTATAATCTACTGTTGGAGTTATTACCTCACCATTCCACCGAACCTCATCAATTGATTTTATCTTTCTACTATCTGCTATCTTCCACTTACCTCCCCCACCAGCAGTCGAATCAATACAGGTAGGAATAATATTTGTCTTTTCTCCATAAAAAAGAGGAATTGCTTTCCCTTCATCCTCATCATACATATCTGGATAAGTACTCTTCCAGTAATGATTAATAGGCAACTGAGCAAATGTCCCGACTCGAATATCCTTCACACTGAAAATTATTTCTTCATCACTCACATAATAATCAGAAATTCTACCCACAAAATAGAGACAATATTCACTATAAGGAAGGTCTTCTCCTCCTAATTTAATTAAAACCCTCCGATTCGTCCATATATAATCTTCTCCTGCCTTATCCCACCACCCATCGTTGCTCATACGGAAACTGCCAAAGTTAAACTTATAAATACCCTCTACAATATCATCTACTGCCAAATCAAGAACTGGAAGACTATCCTTACGGACAATTGGACGATATGGATGCCCATTAAATGTACCACCAGCAGTATCAAAAAACTTCCAACAGAAAACAACAAGAGTAACAGTAGTAGAAGAATTACTTAAATCATCATCATCAAAACAACGGACATAAACCTTTTGAGCAAAGAAATCAAAATACCAAGTCCCTGCTGTACCCTTAACTTCAGCAACAGAAAGTTTCTTAACCAACTCCTTTCCATTATCAGTAGCTGTATTAACAGAAGTTTCTGCACACGCATGGGAGTAAGTACTGCTTCCTTCTGATGTCCAGTCACTACCCGTCTCAAAATGTAAAGCAGGGTTCACCTCCACAAGAGCTTGAAAATTCGCATTGGGAAGCTGAATCAGCTTCTCCCAAGTATCTATACTCATTTTATTTTATCTCATACTCCCAAATTAAAGCAATCCTCTTAAACTGACTATCCTGAATCCTCCTCGAAAATCGGTCTTTAAAAATAGCATATTCCATTGTCTCCTTTGCCTGGTCAGAATCTGCAACAAAAACAAATGGAAACTCCTTCCCCACCAGATTATATATATCTTCCAACTTTTGTTCATCCGCCGCAAGCACTTCATAAACCACCGCTCTTCTCTTCTTCATAAAACCGACTGCTACTGTAATATACCCCTTTTTGGAGTACATGTGTTCACTCGTATCATCCATATCGCTGGTAGCACCATACTCATACCCCCTACTTATCTCTTCATAATCTCCCAAAAGAATTGTACCTACTTGAATATAACCCTCAGAATTTGTTCTATCTTCTATATAAATGCGATATTTATCATCACTAATCTCAGAAAAGAAACAAATTGCTCTCTTATTCGCATAATCATACTCAAAATCCACAACATTCACCCAGGAGGTAGTATACCGTTGGAGCTTAAAAGACTCAGGAGAGCTCGTTAAATTCAACCCATAAACTACACAGGCTTTAGTCGACACAGCTAAATTACCAATAGACTCAATTTCCACAGCCACAGCACTATGAATCCTCATGAAATTCGCAGTATAAGAAGATATTCCTGTATCATTCGCCGAAGTATCAAACCCTAGAGTATCTCCAACACTACTTGCAGAATGAGTTCCTGACTGCCATAACAAATCAAAATTCCCAGAAGGAGAAGCTATCGTAAATTTATTTATACTCTCCTGATAAGTAATAGTATAGGAATAACCCCCCACACCCTCCATCGCAGTTTCAATTGCTGTAGCTAAAGTATCTGCATCATATTCTTCAACAGGTATTTGAGCAGACAACTCTCCTCCCCCTTCATCAAAATCTATCCACTGATTCGAAGAAGTTATTTTAAAATACCCCCAACCAGAACCTGTCCCATACTTAGACCGATATACATAGTCTCTCCACAGACTCTGAACTCTCTCAACAGGGAAATCTGGATGGTAATCCGTAAGCACAATAGGGCTCACAGAACCCGCCCGTACAACTTTATCATATAAAAATCTTTGTTTTCCCATTACTGAACCGCCTCCCCTGCAACCTCAAAATCCCCGCTCTCCCCTCCTTCTCGTATATAAGGAACAAGAGCCCTGTATACTTCCCGTCCATCAATATTAATAGTAGCACGTAAAGCTCCCCCACCACCAGCAGAAGAAGCAACACCACCACCAACACCGCCATAAAACTGACGAAGTGCATCTGCCAAACCTTCAGGAATAATTGACTCTCCTTGATGCACCCGAATAAGCTGAGTCCGACCAACATCTTCCATTCCAGCTTGTGCACTTCCTACCCCCGTAAAAGTACCGTTTCCAATACTAACTAACCCAGCCATAGCAACACCAACACGTTCAACCTCATCAAAAACACCCGTCCAAGTATCTTTAAGGCTAATAGTTTTATTAGTTAAATCCTCTGTAGCAGTACCCGCATCCCCCAAACCATCAATAAAATCAACCAGAACATCCCTCATCTCACCGATAGCAGTAACCATATCATCGAAACCTGCTTTCAACACTGTAACCATATCCTCCCCTTTCTCTTTAACAAGCCCCAGCTCTGTTGCTTGGTCAATCAAAGACTGAGTATTTTCGTCTAAACTAAATCCATATTGGTCAGCATACCATTGCAATTGCTGAAGTGTAGGAGCCATAACTGCAAGGGCTTCATGAGCTGTCAGCCCCGCAGCAATCAATCGGTCATAATAAGTCCCTGCCTGCTCTGCTACAGCAGTCAAAGCCTCCTGAGTTAAGAAACCAGTGTTCCCCAGAGCATTTAGAACCTCGTTTGTTCCTGAGATAGCAGCAAAAAGGTCTTGATATTTCTCTCGCACGAATGCAATCTTCAACAACTGCTCAACAGCAACATTACTTTCATCTCCTAAATCTCGATACCTCCTTCTTAATTCATGGAGAGGTTCCTCCATCAAGATTAAAGCATCAATCCAACTCATACCCTGAGCAATTAAACTATTAAACACAGCCAAAGTTAAGTCTCCCAACCTGCTCAGTTCCTCTCCCGTACCCCTGGAAGCTTCTATCATAGCAGTCAACCCCTCTGAAGCTCTTGTCAACCAGCCAAAAACATATTCATCTACTTCTTGAACTTGCAAACCCAGCTCTCGAACCTCTTGAATAAACAAGACTAATGCCGCACTACCTTCAAGCCCTAATCTCTTTGCATGTTCAATTAAATCCTGAAAAGCTATGCCCAAATCCACAATCAACAACTCTATATCTTCAGGACTATACTCATCTGTGATATCCCTATAAGTATCCCGCCACTCATCCCTATAATCCCTCTGAGCCCTCCTTCCTCTATCAACTTCTCGACGGACTCGCTCTACCCCCCTCTCCAATTCAGGAATAGCTTGACTCTCCCTTATCTTCTCAAGAACATCCAGAAGAACTTCCATATATTCTGCAAAGTTCTTAGTAGTTACTCCACCTTCCTGCATAATAGCAGGCAACAGCTTCAACAAAGCCCACGTCCTCCCCACCTGAGCTACAAGCTCCATAAACTCTTCAGCCACACTATCTGAAATATCTCCAAGATATTTAAGTGCTTTCTGAACTCCCCTAATCCGCTCTTCCATCCTCTCTGCCTCAGTCTGCTGGTTCCGACCAAACAAAGCCTTAAAAAGACTAATAACCATAGTAACGGCAGCAAGAATGATGGCAATCCAGCCCATCAATTTCATAAAGGTTGCTGCTATACCTGCTATCGCCTCACTAGCCGCATATTCCACCATCTGCATACCAGCCTTTATCGCACCAAGTCCCTTATATACAACATCTAACGTATTAATAACTCTAAACAAAGCTCCATCAGTAATCCCCATTACATCTGCAAAATCCTTTAACTGAGCTACCACAGCACGAAGTAGCTTTCGAACATAATCCAAACTCTCAATCCAAGGAGTCCAGGAAGTTTCCAATCCTTTGAGTTTATCTATATATGCCTTGAACGCTGCTAGAACTGTAAGAAGACCTCTCATTTCCTCCTCAGAAACATCAGTCAGTTCTCGAATCTGTCCTTCCATTAGACTGTACATCTCTTCGGCTGCCGCAATACGTTGCCACGTAAATTCATAATCCATTTGGAGAATTCGCTGATTTTCAGTAAGCTGTGCTTCAAACTTACGTCTACGACCAACTGCCTCAGATAACGCTAATAATTTATCTAACTTTAATTTCTTTGCTGTGTACTCTTCCCAAACTACAATCATATCACTCCCTGCTTTTAGCTCAAGTCCCACCCACTTAGCTAGTTTCTTCCTTTCTAATGTAATCAGCTTCTTAGTCTGCTCAATAATATTATTATATTCCTCTCCCCGTAATTCATTCCTCATCTGCTCCATAGTAGTATCAATCCGTATAAAATCATTCGCCAAAGCTTCATGAAGAGATAACGCCTTCTTAGCTGCTTTCTGCTGTGCAGTTAACTTTGTATCTAACAATCTAATAAAGTTCTCTACAAGAATTATACTTTCTGCATCTCCAAGTCTATCTAAATTATTTTTTATAAGCTCAAGCTGAGTCCGATGTTTCTTCACAAAAAGTTTCATTACCTCGGCACTGTCTCCATACGCCTCTACCCATTTGGTCTTCCATGTATCTGCCAACGCCCGTACACTTTCCTCCAAGT
>Ga0209977_10000422_pt1 | contig 16547 bp, 26 predicted proteins | sample SumtaG_2_FD_183113 | JGI IMG/M metagenome (GOLD analysis project Ga0209977, IMG submission 183113) | Deep subsurface microbial communities from Indian Ocean to uncover new lineages of life (NeLLi) - Sumatra_00607 metaG (SPAdes) (version 2) | ecosystem: Environmental > Aquatic > Marine > Oceanic...
TATACAGCATTATCTGTTTCTTATCGCGCGTGTATCCCTTTTCCAATCCCTGGATAACGTATTCTCGGGTGTCCATGAACTCCTCTCGGGTTTTGTACTCTCCCTCGAGGGCCTCTATCACGACAAATGTTTTTCCATCTTTGGGATTAATGGTCTCCACGAGAATCGTGAAGGGCTCATGTTTTATCGCGTCGGTCGCCGTGAAGATCTTGCTATAGATTCCCATCGCGCTCCCACCATTTCGGAAACATCAAGGCTGCGCGCGCGCGCATCGCTGCCATTGGGTTTTATCCCCATTTAAGGTTTATGGGCGTCGCTTATGGGTTACGCGTATGCGGCGCTGGCGCACGAGCACGTTATAGATTATTTAGGTTTTATAATTAAATTCCAATTAATTTCTCCACATGGACATCTTAAACTTGTTATTTTTCTATCTTCTTTCTCTACCCTCAATATTCCACGACAATTACGATTATGACAATAAAATAGATCAAATAAATCATGGAAAGCATCGACTACAGGGCGAAAATCTATAGGACTAAATGTTCCCCAATTATTATAATGTAAACTCTCGTTAACCAACCATTGTTCAGCATAGGTACGTCCATATACAGAGCTTCTCACACTATCAAATACTCGAGTTTTTTCAATGACATCTTGTTTATCCCATGACTCAGCTGACATTATTGCCCTTTTTATTAAGTATTTATAACGGTCCATAGCAGGAAGTTGAAGTTCTCCTAATTCCCATTTATAATTCTCTTTAAACACGACTGGAACTTCCAACATACCACAAACAGTTCTGAAGAAATCCTCTGAACCATGACGTAATTTTGCGGCTGCTTCAGGGACATCATTACGATCCAAGTCCTCATTTATTCTATTCCACATGTCGGGTCTGAAATTAATATGAGGCCCTTGATCTATGTCCCAATCATAAAAGTGAATAATGTTTTCCGCATTTACTATTCCACCGCTTTTTAATTCGCTCATCCAATTTCTATCATGTGTTGTGATTAAAAATTGGCGATTTCCAAATTTTGAACTCAACATATCAGCAGTTTTTCTTCTATGATCAATATCTATAGACATTACAACGTCATCTAATAAAATTAAATCAATCTTATTTTGCGTCAATTGTTCTGAAAGTGCTAGCCAAAGACATATACCCATACTATCCTGGTGTCCTTCACTATGTAATGCTTGAGGTGGATGAACCCCTCTACCATGAAAATCTACTTGAAATTTTAAACCAGCTCCAGAAGGCTCAATACTTGCTTCGAATTCACCTTCATCTACATTATGTAAAAATCTGTAAAAATCTACAAAACGCCCTTCAATTTGATCATATAAGGCCTGAAGAACTTCATCTCTACTTTCTACAAATGAATTATAAAGAATCTCCGCTTGATCAAAATGATAATTAATTTTTTTATGTTCCAATAGTGCATTTTCTAATCCTTTTAGATTTGTTTCAATTTCTGTTAGGGTATCCCATGCACTTTGTTCAAGAGTCAATCCTGGATATTTGTCATGAGCTTGTCTACTTATTTCCTCAATTAGTCCCATTCCATGAGAGGGTAAGAATAATTTTTTTATCCCTTCTATTGAATAATGCGATTTTAGATATTTTTCTATTGAATTTATCAAATATTCGTTATATTGATATAATTCATCAAACCATTTTTGAAGAGAGGCTGCTTTCTCCTTATCGTTTAGTTTATTGGCGATATCAACTATCCTTTTAACGCTAGATAGTGTGGATCCCGTTTTATTAAGAAGTTTTGAGCTAGCTTCATTAAGTTTTTTCTGCAATTCTCTTATTTCTTTAGATTTTTCGCGTTTTGATTCTAAATATTTTTGTAATTCTTCTTCAGGCCAAGAAATATCACATAATGGACAATCCCCTGTTTCATCAATTAATTCTAAACCTAATTCTATTAATCTTAAACTTGCTAAATCACGTATCTTTTCAGGCGTGTCTAATAATTCCTGTAGTGCTCCTCGAATTTGCAGATCTAAATTTATAATTTCTTCCTGATATTCGCCATGTACTAATTTTGAAATGAGATCTGCGTCAGATTTTAAACGAGCTAGATTTACAGATTCATCCTGAAGAAGCAAAGCGGGAGGAGATAGGGCATCTTTTATTTTTGAAGAATCAAACTCTTTTATTAATTCTCCCTTTAATAAGACTCTTTTTTTATTTACATATTCTAATATATCACTTTCAGTATAATCTTCTTGCTCTGTTATGGATATTATTCGACCTTTGGAATTCTCTATTAGGCTGTTTGATGATTCATTTCTATTTTTAAAATATGTTCTTACTCTTACAAGACTACTCCGGATATTTTCAATTTCTGTGATATTAAGCAACTCTTGAATTTCTCGTGCTCTGGTACTGGCATCTGAAGCAATGTATCTTAAAATATCTCTTCTAGTAAGAACATGTTGTCCTCTTTGAGCAATAGTAATTATTGACTGTATTGATTCCTTAAAATTTTCATCATATTCTAATACGCTGGGTGTTTTTAAGCTACGTTTTAAAACAATAAGTTCATCGGTTTCAGGGATCTGAAATGTTCCTTCTACCCAGGCATCATCAACATCACAATCAATATGTGGGCCGTGACTTGATAATGAAATACCTCTAGTTCCTCGTCCCGTTAATCTAGAAATTTGACCAGTCAGTAAGAAATCTATTGAATCAATAACGCCACTTTTTCCTGAACCGTTAGGCCCCCAGATCAGAAAATTATCTCCGTCAGGTCTTATATCGAGTTCCTTTATACCGCGAATGTTGTTAACAATCAACCTATGTAGTTTCATGATATTCCTCCATCTGGGATTCTAAAGCTTCTATTATTGGTTCCATTCGATTTAGATTGCCTGTCTTTGCTATATTTCGCAATTTATCGATGGTCATCTGAGTATATTTTCCAGATCGCTCTAATTTTCCTGAAGTAACATCAATTATTTGGTCAACAATAGATTTCTGAGTATTATCAATTGCCATGTTCCCTCAACACCTGCGTGTGCAGCCAGTTCCTGCCGGTCTCGGTCATTCCATAGCACTCCATTGAATGGGATTTATCCCCATTTAAGGTTTATGAACGCTACATATGCGTAACATTTAAGAAGCGCTGGCGCACATCACCGCTACGCGCGCGCAAAATGGTTCGCAGATACGAACCAAACCGGCATAAGCTTTAAAAGGGGAGTTCGGGGCCCCGAACCCGTTTTACCGAAGATAGATGACAACAGAAGAAATAACTCTTAGTCAGCTCGTCCAAAACAACTACAATCCCCGAAAACACTTCGACGACGCACAGATGAAAGAACTTGAGAAGAGCATCAGGAATCAGGGCATTGTACAGGCAATAACAGTCCGACCTTTAGAGGGAGGTAAATATGAGGTTGTTGCAGGGACGCGGCGCTTCATTGCAGCCAAGAATGCTGGACTGAAGAAAATTCCGGCTATGGTCCTTGAACTCTCGGATGAACAGGCCATACTGCTTTCTATCACTGAGAACCTTGAACGGGCCGATCTTACTCCAATCGAGGAGGCAAGGTCTTTCCAAGTTTATCTTGGATGGGATGAAAAGCACCATTTTGAGGATGGACAGCAGAAAGGGTTCCGTCGGCTAGTCGACGGATTATCGGCCCAACTTCCCATGAGTAGCGACACTATCTATAACCGTCTTTCTCTTCTTCATCTTTCTGAGAGTCTACAGACAAAGGTTGAACAGGAAACATTAGGGATCAAGGTAGCTAATGCAATTTCTCGTCTTAAGGGACTCTGGAAAATCAAGACCGCAGGTATGTCTGAGGAAGAGATAGACGAAAACCGAGATCCCATAAAGACTGAGATTCACAAGGTCATGGAACAGATGGATGATGCCAATGACGAGGCCGAAGCATCTCAGAGAGTCAAGGACTATCTACGAACCGCAAAAGAAATCGTAGACACGAAAGTCGACCTCGCATCAAAAAATAAGGATGAACTTGAAAAGGCAGAGGAAAAACTCCTTGCACAGCTACAACCTGTAAGCTTCCCCGAGAACATTAAAGAAGGAACCATTGAAGAGCAGATTGACTGGTACAAGCTCCACATTGAGTCAAATATCAAGGAACTATCTGACGAACGGTTACAGGTTATCAGCAACAAGAGAGCTAACGCAGCGGCCCAACGTGACCGTTACATGATGAACCAAGAATACGTTAAAAAACTGGTATTGGATACCTGCCCCCACTGCGGAGCAGGAATAAACATCCCGAACATTCAGAAGCGCGTCGAGGAGCTAACAGATGAGATCAAAGCCCTAAATGAAGATGAAGGCGAGACGGGCGAAGAGCTGAAGGAATGGAGAGACAAGAAGAAAGCCTTTAACCGAATTGTACGCGACTACAACTCAAAACTGAAGGTATATCAACAATCTCTAAGGACGTAGCTCATGTCAACAGCTCGTGAGATGACTACGCTCTGGCTAGATAGAGGCAGAGCATCCGAGGTGTTGACCCGCTTTGAAGAATACGATAAGATCGAGCTTTCAACTATTACAATGCAAGCAAGCCCATCAACACGATATTCGAAACAAATCCAGGTTGGACCATTAAAAATAGCGTATAAGAATATGGGACGCATCCCTCCTCAGACTCTATATCGTGAGCAGGTATCTAATCTCATGAATAGGTGGGATGAATACGCAGATGAGATATTCAGCATAACAAGAGAACATCTTCTATCCGATGAAAGACTTTACATTACCCAAATTGATCTTGTTGACCGCGATACATTAAATACAGCGCGCTTCAGGCTACTCTCAAAAGACGAAATAGAACATACGGAAACCTATGTAAAAGTAATCAAAGGGATCCGACCAAATTTTCAAACATCATTAGAACTTGATAAACAAATACGTAGAAAGATTTGGAGTGAGAAAAGGCAGAGATACGAACATCGGTCAAAATCCCACCTATTTCTAAAAATAGGGGACATGAATCCAATTCAGCTACAAGCGCGACTACCCAATGTCTATGAAATAGCTAACAAACGAACTTGCTTAGTCGAAGAACAAGCATATATGAAGCTAGTTGAACTGTCTTGTCACATACCATCACGGTAAGATTTGCACATGCCGAGCGCTGGCGCACATCACCGCTTAAGACTTGCGAGCGCGCATCCTATTGAACGCGCTTAATTCCTAATCCAGGGTCTTCTAAGTGGTTAAATATAAAATTAAAAATATCATTACGATCTCTATATTCATCATCTAGTTCCTTTAGTAACGATGGACCAGATAAATAGATTTGATATCTAATGATTTTATCTATTCGGTTACCACGTACGTCGTATGATACAAACTTGGAAAAATCTAAGAGATTTAGACATTTTAGTACAACCGTGAATGGATTTATATCACTTTTCGAAATTTCATCTATTATGATATCAGCTGGAAGTTCATATACCATAGTCATTATTGTGAGAATGGCGGCAGCTTTACGATCGTCATCATATATACCTCTGTTACCATCTTTAGCTATACCTTGCAACATTTCAAAGACATCATAGTAGAATGTTTCATCCTTGAACCTATCCCTCTTGATAACTAGTTCTTTTAAGAATATTCTTTCATACCAATATTGTTCTCCTTTGAGTGCACGTTCCTGTTTTTCTCTTCGTGCACGTGCCTTACAAATTTTTATCAGTTCATCAGAGAACAGGCGCTTAGCTTTTTCCGGGTCCTTTTCGTGTATCCTTATTATCTTTTTATCTCCGATTGATTCGCAGAGAATTGAGCCTTCTCCAGGTTCCCATATTGCTTGATACTGTTCTAGTCTCTGTCGTTTTAAGGTCTGATTAAGTTCTTCTTCTAGGCTCAAAATGTTCACCGCTCTGCGAGCGCAGTGTACCTGGACGCGAGTAAATCTAAAAATTCGTTTTGAGTAGCTAGTATCTCTTCCAGTGAATGGAGTTGTTCAATCAGTCTCTGCTCGTACGCGTAGTTGTCGTCTCTATAAAGGTCTCTTAAACCAAATGCATACAGTAATAATATTGCCCTAGATTCGTACTGTAGCGTTGAGCAAATAAATTTGTGAATTGGGTAATCAACCGGGGAATCTTCAACAATCCCCGCAGCGCGTCTATGATTATAGAAAAAAAATTCTACTAATTTAGATGCGCGCTCCCAATAATCATGCATTGATTGTTGAGCTGTCATCACCATTATATGGGGCTCATCTCCGCTTAAAAGTTACGCATATGCGGCGGTGGCGCACATCACCGCTTAAGATCTACGTGCGTTAATGGTCATGGTCATATATCCTGTTGTAAAAGTCGCAAATATTATCCACGCAGTAGAATAGGAAATATCAGATGAAATATTAAGAAATTTTGGACCTAAATAATAGGTCGAAAAACTCAACAACCCAAAAAAAGATATTATGATGATATGTTTTATAATTGGCCTTTTTTTATGAAAAAGTGCAATAATAGTTTTACCAAATCCACTCACATTAAAAGAACGTAGCGAAAATTTTCCATTGGTTACTATTTCATCATATCCCTCAAGAATATCATTTACTACTTTCATTTGCTCAATATCCTGTTTAATAAAAACCATTGCTATGTGTTCAAGAACATGTATTGTCCCATTTGTTCTAATGGATCCTAGCATTCCCACTCTAAGGGATGGAACGGCTCGATATTTCAGCTTCCTAATAAAATCTTTCTCTATCTCCCTAACTTTGGAATACCATGAAGGACTAACTCCTTTTAGTCTAAGAGACCTTTCTAGTCTATTAGTTGCATCCTCCAGTTTTTCAGCTGCTTGTTTGTAGAATTCAGGATCTGTTAGACCTTTATCATGCAGATCTAAGGACTCCATAATTATGAGGTAAACTTTATCCTCGTATCTTTGATATCTCATAATTAATGATAGCCCCGCAAGAATTGGTATTGAAATTAAAAAAGGTACATGAATGTTGGAAAGAATGGGATTTTTGATATAATATACATCGTTAAATAAGATAATAAATAGAAGTCCTGAAAGAAATAAAAATCCATAAGAAATTCTGATAGATTTCTCTCTATTTAATTCTAAAGATGTTTTCTTATCTTTTAGAACCGCCCGCGCGCTCATTACTTTTCCTTCCTGACTGTGGGTTGGCTGTCTACGTCGGGGGGTATCCGGTAGGGTATGCCCAGGCAGGTGAACTCTATGAACTCAGCGGCCCAGGCCTGCAGTTTGAAGGGCTTGTCGACGTCGTATTCCCAGACGATGCCCTGGGGGTAGTGATCCTGGAGCCATCGTTTCCCGACGTCGGTCAGCACGACATCATCGTTGCCATTGAGGCATATCTCCACTTAAAGTTTATGAGCGTCGCTGTAGGGTTACGCATATGTGGCGCTGGCTTCATCCCACGTAATCCCTAAAAAAAAGGGAAGGGATTCCTTAAGAAACGAGTTCACAATAAGCGTCTTCGCCTGCGTCCGCGTCCGCCTCCGCGACCGCGACCGAAGCCTAGCGAACGACCTATGAAACGACCGTTTCGTAGGGTTCCGTATGGCCCGGTTCCATCTCCACCCGGCATACACTCACCTCACGATTCTGTGCATAATCACACAAATAAGTGTTTAGGAATCACGAGCGTAGAGAGAGAGCGCGCACCTCATGATTCTGTGCATAATCACATAATTTATGTTTTTTGGTTGAGTTTTCTAACAAGATGAGTACCCCAGTACACGGAAAGGGGTTTATCACCGCTTAAAGTAGATAGGTTTATACGCTTATACAGTTCAGTTTATGAGATTTAACCTGGCCTAAAAAGAGTTGGGAGGAAAAGGTAGAGATGAAAGTAGCAGTTACGACCTCAGGTGAAGACCTGTCAGGCCCCGTGGAGCCCCACTTCGGGAGGTGTCCCCGCTTCATCGTGGTGGACACCGAGACCATGGAGTTCGAGATCATCCAGAACACGGCTGTGAGCTCAGCCCACGGCGCGGGGATCGCGGCCGCTCAGCTCGTGGCCTCCAGGGGAGTCAAGGCGGTCCTCACAGGAAACGTGGGCCCCAACGCGTATTCCGCCCTATCATCGTCGGGGATAAAGATATTGACGGGGGTATCGGGGATCGTGGAGGACGCCGTCAGACGCTTCAGTTCGGGGGAGCTAGAACCCATAAGCGGACCCACCGTCGGCGGTCACTTCGGCACAGGAAGAAGAGGCAGAGGTGGTGGCAGACGCCAGGGGTTTTAGGGTATGAATAAGTTAGGGTTAGACAATAGAGAAATGAGGAAAAGAAGATGGTAAAGATCGTTTTTCCAGCGTTGGATGAAAAGGGCGAGTCAATAGGGCAGCACTTCGGGAGGGTCCCCCACTACGCCTGGTTCGAGATAGAGGATGGAAAGGTACTCGACCAAGGGGTCGTCCCAAACGACAGTGAGCACTTCGGAGGCGTAGGTCTCCCACCGGAACGGATAGGCAGACTGAACCTTGACGCCATGATCGTGCTCGGGATGGGAGGCAGGGCCATCGCCATGTTCCAGGAGATGAACGTCGCCGTGCTACAGGCAACAGGCGCATCGACCGCCGAGAACATCGAACTCTTCGTGAAAGGAGAGCTGAAAGAACTCACCGAGGGCTGCCTCCACGAGCATTGAAACTGGGTTCAAGCAGGGTTAGTCGTGAAGATCGCAGTAGCAAGCGGCAAGGGAGGCACCGGGAAGACCTCCGTTACCGTGAACCTCGCCCTTTCCCTGGGAAAAGTTCAGGTCCTAGATTGCGACGTCGAGGAACCCAACACCCACATACTGCTCAGACCCCAAGTCGGGGATACCACCCCAGTCGAATTACTCGTACCCAAGATACTGGAGGAACGATGCGACTACTGCGGTGAATGCGCAAGGTTCTGCCAGTTCAACGCCCTCTTCGTGGCAGGCGAGACGGCCATGGTGTTCCCGGAGCTTTGCCATAGCTGCGGTGGATGCAGCATCGTCTGCCCTAGGGACGCCATAGTCGAGGAACCGAGGCAGATAGGCAGGGTCGTCAAGGGCAGAGCGGGGGACATAGACCTGGTCTACGGGGAGATCAACGTGGGTGAGGCCCTAGCGGTTCCCATCATAGCAGCCGTCAAGGATCACATCGACGAGAAGAGGATGGTCATCCTCGACTCATCGCCGGGTGCCTGCTGCCCCCTCGTAGAGACGATCCATGGAACTGACTTCTGCCTGTTGGTGACGGAGCCCACGCCCTTCGGACTCCACGACTTGAAGATAGTTGTGGAAGTGACGAGAAAGCTCGAGATCCCCATGGGTGTGGTCGTGAACTTCGCCGGCATCGGGGACCGTGGTGTGTACGACTTCTGCGAGGAACAGGGCATCCCCATAATGATGGAGATCCCCTTCGACCGCAGGATAGCCGAACTCTATTCCAGAGGCGTCCCGTTCGTGGAGGAAATGCCCGAGTGGAGGCAGGAGTTCATAGATTTGGTGGGGCAGATCGAGGAAGTGGTGGCATGAGGAAGATGACGATCCTGAGCGGCAAGGGCGGGACGGGCAAGACCACGGTCACGGCCTCCTTCGCGGCCCTCTCAAGCAACGCCATTTTCGCCGACTGCGACGTCGACGCGTCCAACCTCCACCTGATACTGAAGCCCGAGGTCAAGGAGACCATCGTTTTCAAGGGCCTCAACCTCGCCGTCATCGACCCCGAGAGGTGCACCCAGTGCGGCCTCTGCGAGGAGAAATGTCGGTTCAACGCCATCCACGACTTCACTGTCGAAAGCATCCACTGCGAAGGCTGCAAGGTCTGCGTCCAGGTCTGCCCGGTGCAGGCCATCGACTTCGTGGAGAGGATCTGCGGCCACGCCTACATCTCGGAGACCGAGTACGGCCCCATGAGCCACGCCAACCTGATACCGGGGATGGAGAACTCGGGCAAGCTCGTCACCCTCGTGAGGCAGAACGCTAAGAGGCTGGCCGAGGAGGGAGGACACGAGCTCGTGCTAGTGGACGGTCCCCCGGGCATCGGGTGCCCAGTCATCGCCTCCCTCGCTGACATCGATCATGGCCTCGTGGTCGTCGAGCCAACCCTCTCAGGGATCCACGACCTCAAACGGGCTCTCAAGCTCCTGGACCACTTCAAAGTGGAGGCCCTCGTCTGCGTCAACAAGCACGACCTCAACGATGAGAACACCAGGGCCATCAAGGAGTTCTGCAACGAGAGGGGCATCATGATAATAGGACAGGTCCCCTTCGACCTCGAGGTCACCAAGGCGATGGTGGACGGCCGTCCCGTCGTGGATTACGCGCCCGATTCTCCTGCATCAAAGGCTATAAGGTCAATGTGGGAGAAACTGAGCTCAATATTTGGGGGTTAGTAGTTGGCGTATTTTAGCACCCGTGATATCGCGGCCATCACCCTTTGCTCATCTCTCTGGGCTGTCCTCAACTGGCTGGTTGCGCCCATATTCTGGCAGCTCACACACCTTCCCATCCTCTGTGACATGGTGGGTGTCTCTCTCTTCATCATAACGTTATGGTGGACGAGGAAACCCGGTGCCGTGTCCTTCATGGGCATGATAGCTACCCTACTCAACTTCATCCTCAGACCGGGATCGACCCACTTCCTAGGCTTCACGGTGGCCAGCATAGTATTCGACGCATCGACTTGGCTCCTAGGCTATAGTAAAAGGCTGGGGCTTGGTCTTTTAAGCGTCGTTGGCCTTGTCGCCATCTCATTTCTATCCACCCTCGTAGCTGGATTCATAATCGGTAACTTGTTCATGAATCCCATGTTCCTGTCGAAGATGTTCGGAGGAATCCTGGTTTTCGCTGTAATACATGGTGCCGGAGGCATCATAGGAGGAACTCTGGGCATTATAATCGTCAAAGGGTTGGAAGTGAGGAAAATCATACCAAGGTAGATGAATATCATGATGAGAGTAAATACACCCAAACAGAGGGAATGGTCGAAAGATCTTCTGGACAAGGCGATAGAATTCCACGGACACGGAGGCCCCTTCATGATAGTCGGCCTAAGAATGGGCCTGACAGCCCTGAATCTGTTCAAAGCGAAAGGATGGTTCGACATGACCTGCTGCATGGATCTCCCATTGATGCCACCTCATTCCTGTGTTATAGACGGGATCCAGGTGGCGACTGGCTGTACCATGGGGAAGAGAAACATAGAAGTGAGAGACGGGGAAGGCATCTCGGGGGAGTTTACCACGGACAAGGAACGCGCGCGCCTCCGCCTGAAGTCGAAATTTCTGGAGATGATCAAAGGAACTCTGGCCCTATCGGATGATAAGGCTACACAGGCTCTTATGGAGGAGATGATCGAGGCCAATGACCTCTTCGAGATAGAGCTCTGTCCTGGGCCGACAACATTCCTCGATTGTACGCAGTGATTTGGTTGATTAAAATGAAAAAAATTGAGATTGAAATACCAGAATCCTGTGATACATGTGGATCCAATAACTTCAGTATCATTGGCACAATGAAAGAGGGAGTATTGGATATGAGGGTAGCTTGCATGCGCTGTAAGATACCTACAACTTCAAACTAATAGAGTGTCTAACTCTCACTCCTTTGCGCGCGCGAGACTAGCCTCAATCCTTGGCTAGCCGCCCAGGACTATTTCAGCCTGCCATCTGACTTGGTATGCCGGACGTTGCGCGACCTTCCAGCGAGCCATCCGATCTGATCCGTCTCCCTCATGTCGAAGTCAGGGACGTAGGGCTTGATATCCAAGAGGGGTGTGCCGTCGATAATGTCCACATCCTCCACGTGGAGGGTGCAGCCCTCGACGCCGACGAGGCGCACTATGGAGAGCCCGATTGGATTGGGCCTCCCCGGGATCCTCGTGGCGAACATGCCCCGCCTCTCAGTGTCAAGGTAGGGCTGGACTTGGAGGGAATATCCCTCGGCCAAGTGGAAGTGGTAGAGCAGGATGAGGTGGGAGAAGCCCTCGATGTCTTTTAGCCCCTTCCCGTACTCAGGCTCGACGTGGACACTTCCCCTGACGCCCACCGCCCCCGTGGGCTGGATCGGGGTGCCCTTGACCTCTTTGAAGGGTGTCCGGATCACGCCGATCGGACGATAATTTATCTCAATCTTGACCATTGCGAATCGACGTAGTTGTTAACTTAGCCTAATATACCTTATCTCTTACACAGTTTGAGGCTACAGAAAACATGAGACCTTGTGAAGATGTACCTCTAGGTCAAGTTTTCTAGTGCATTTTTCAATGCCTTGGAGATCTTTATCCCGCTTTCAACGCTGATTATCTTTATCTCAAATGCATCGAGCATCGTCTTAGCGCCGGGACCCAGTTTTGGGCAGAGGACTATGTCTACGCCTATCTCTTTAAGCATCTTGATAACTAAGGGTCCGGCTCCCTGCTTCAGTGCTGATGCGATGTTCTTCTCCACCGTTACAGTCTGAAGATCTTTGCCCTCAACCTTCAATATAGTGAAGGTTTCAGCCCTGGAGAATACATTTGAGACCTTATCCTTAAGACCAAGGTCGCCTACAGTTGGAACCGCAATCAGTATAGGCGTCATTCAACGATCTCTTCCAGTCTCTTCTTGATGGATTCAATCTCTCCTTCAAGCGACTTGGCGATACCCTCGAGGTACTGCCTCTCCTGCTCCGGCGTCTGAGCCGGCACAGTCAAGGGAGTTTCACCAGTTCTAGTCCACCACCATCGGGGCATCCACGGGAATCTGGCGCACTTGCTGGGATCGCCTGCGTACCCGTATCCCGCAGGGTATCCGTATAGCCGGCCAGGTCTCTGCCATGGAGGCAAGTCTCTGAATGGTCCTCTTCCTGGATATCTCCCTCGTCCTCTTCCTCCTCTATATCCCATCTTCTTCATTCCTCCTTTTCTGTGTCTATGAACACATCTAATTATGTGCTATTGCACACAAAATATAAGTATTACTCATCGTAATCGAATATCTGTGATGCGCAGGAGACGGAGAAGGCGAGGCCAAAGGGGTCGGATACCGACACCAGTATTCATTGGACATCGACCAACCGTTGAGGCATTTATACCATACCCGGATGCTGGAAGGGATATGATAATTTTAGAGCCAGCTGATGTCGAGGTGCTGCGTCTTGTTGACTTGGAGAGCTTGTCTCAGGAGGAGGCTGGGGTGAAGATGGGTGTCTCCCGTGGCACGATCTGGAGACTTCTGCAGGAGGCGAGAAGGAAGGTCACACAGGCCCTCACCGAGGGAAGGAGAATACAGATCCTCTCGCGCGCGCAAGAAGAAGATGAGGTGAAGGAGAAATAGAAATGGGAACAGGCATAGAGATTCCTATGTGCTGTGAGAAGCCTATGGAGCAGTCTGGATCTACATATGAAAAAGGCGAAGGATGGGCCGATCGCTACGTCTGCCTAGTCTGCAGATCTGAGAAATGGATCAAAATAGGTGATACGAAAAAATGATTTCGAATGATTCAACGGATGCACGTGCGTATGTCCTGATAAACGCTGAGGTAGGTTTAGAGGAAAAAATAATGGATGAATTGAAAGAGATACCCGAGGTTAAAGAGGCTCATCAACTGTATGGCGTCTACGATATAATCGCCCGGGTGGAGTCTGATACGATGTTGAACCTAAAGAATGCGATAAGCAATAAGATAAGGAAACTTGAGAAAGTTCGATCAACGCTGACGATGATAGTCATCATGTGATGGTTTAAAGATAGGAGAGCAAGCCGATGGATAATTTAGACGAAGAGATGGAACTCCTCAAGACGAGGATGGCCAAGATTCGACACAAGATAGCAGTCATCAGCGGGTCTGAGAGAGCACTCCCTGAGCTCCATAAAATAGTGGGCGACGGCTAGGTAACCTTAAGCGACCGTCTTTACTTGGTGCGACCCTGTTCTACCATCCGCTTGTGGCGTTTCTTGCGCTCCTCCTCCGTGAGCCGACCCTTCGGACCAGTCGGAGTCTTAGCCGTTCCCGTCGCTCGACCCGTGCCTCTCGCGGGAAGCCCATCTTTTCCGAGCTTCACCTCTCTTTGAAGATTTTTTACAGCCTTTGGGCTTGATTCGGTCAATTCTCTCCCCTGAAACCTATGAGACCTGTGTATAATTTAAAGATAGATCATCATTGAATCCCTCCGCTTCTACAGCCACTATGCTGGCAGCCGTAGAAGGGCTGCTTACGGGTCGCGCGCGCGAACGGACGCAAGGTACTAGTAAGCATGGCTCGCGCGCGCATGTAATCGCTGGCGCACATCACCGCTTAAAACTTACGAGTGAGAGGTTGCGTGAGGCGCATCGATTTTACGCGGTTAACGATGCGGGCTGTGAGTTGTGACCAGAGATGATTTTCTCCGCCGCAATACCCATGACACCCTCACGCACAACTGGATGGGCGCATCACCGCTTAAAGGTTACGAGCATCTGAGGTGCATCCAGAAAAAGATTAAGAACCCATAAAAAATGGATTATCTCCATGAGCACGTCCGAGTGGTTCGATGATGTTCCTCTCAATCCAGTCCAGCAGCCTACGCAGGAGGGATCTCTTCTCAGCGCGCGCGTATTCGGCCCCATGTATGTGACATTTTATTTTATGACTCATTCGGCCTCAGCCTCCAGAATCTCCTTGAGTTGTTTATGCCATGTCTCAAGATGGGTTAAGAAGAGAACGGAATTGAAGAAATATGACCCCGCCGGTGAAGGATGATGCCTTTCGATGTAATACTTATCGTCCATCTTGTCTGGATAGCTCTTCATGTGGTCCCTGATGATTTCGAGTTTTCTGTCTACCTCTTCGGCGAGATACCACCTCGTTCCCCGGAACTCCAAGTCAGTGAAATGCTTCTTGAATGTCACCTACTCAGCCTCCATGATTTCGGATGCGCGCGCGCGGTTGCGTGAGGGTGCGTTGATTTTATGCGGTTACGACGCGGGCCATGTCGTTGACCAGAGATGACAGCTCCGCCGCAATGCCCATGATGCCCTCACGCACCACAGAAAGGGGCGCATCTCCGCTTAAGAGTTACGCATATATGGCGCTGGTGCACATCATGTGGTCACTGCCTCCTCTGGCCTTGAAGAACAGTTTTCACATCTTTTTATCAGTCTCTGAGTGAGGCTCCAATACTCCACGTTATCCCATGCCTCCTTAACCTGAAGTTCTTCGCTAAGGTCTGCGATGCAATCTGTCCAAGTGGGACATTCTTCATGCATTGAATTGTTGTTCATTCAGGTGTGAACCCTCCGCCTTTACCGTACATCTGCTCATCATCCTGAGATCAGCTACTTCAGGCTGCTCCTTGAGTATGGCTTTGAAGAGTTCTTCACTCATCTCTTCCAAGATCTTCTGTTTAACCTGTTCAAACACACCGATGATTATATGACCGGAAGAAAATCCCACCTCTCCGGCAAGAGGACCCCAATATGCTTTGACCACCTCACTAATATCGGTGACAAAATCCGCAACCAAAGATTCAACATCAGCCATTTATCCTCGGTAAAATGGGTTCGGGACTCCGAACCCCCCTTTTAAAGTTTACCCTGTTTTGGTTCTTATCTGCGAACCAACTAGGCAGCGATGGCGCACATCACCGCTTAAAAATTTTCCTGGCTAGGCGTAGGTTTCCGTCGTAGATATTCTCGCCGGTGGCCTTATTCTTTATGCCGACCACTTCGTTATCCTCCAGGTGGATGCAGGCCTCCATGGCTCCGTCCGGTGATTCGATGACGAGGTATCGTTTGTCATGCATTAGATAGAGGGTCTTCCAGTCCTTGAAGTCCTCTGGATACCTGGGCTCCGTCATTCTTCTGTTCTCTCCCTTTCGCCCACGCATGGATAAGGTCCTCCAACAGGTCCCATATATCTTGGTCCAGTTCTAATCTCGAGGTATCTCTCAAATGCATTCAGTTCAGTTTCATTAATATCTGGGAGTACAATTACTTTGAAAAAGCAGTGACTGGCAAGGAATTCCTGACGTTTGGAGCGCTGTTTGAAGTCATAACCTGTTTCTCCTATAAGAGCCAAATCTGTATACATGTGTCTTGCAAGGACGGAATTCCCCAGATAGCTATTGAAGTGATATCTCAATCGACCCATAAGGCCATCTTTTCGCCTGGGTCCCGCGATTCCTACCTTGAGAAGGAGACACTTGTTCTTGTGCCTCATCCAAAGAATATAGGCGCCTACCTTCATTGAGACCCGTGACAAATCAGATTTTGTGATGCAGGGACCTTCAATCAGTTGCTTGTACCAATTTTCATACGGTTCCATTTCAGCTTCCATTTCAGCCACCCCTCCCAAGCACCGAATTTATGGTTTTCATCCCCCTTTAAGGTTTATGAGCGCTGTTTAAGGGTAACGCATATGTAGCGCTGGCGCGCGTATACAAGCCGGAGTGAGGGGAATGCTTGAAATCCAATTCGTGACGCCGCTTGGAGGACACGAGCCCATCGAATGGGATCCCAATGAGCCCGGGGCCATGGAGAAGATCAAGAAGATCTTCGAGGAGAAGCTGGCAGCGGGGTTCATGGCCTTCGCGTTGTTCAAGGA
>Ga0209977_10000423_pt1 | contig 16535 bp, 18 predicted proteins | sample SumtaG_2_FD_183113 | JGI IMG/M metagenome (GOLD analysis project Ga0209977, IMG submission 183113) | Deep subsurface microbial communities from Indian Ocean to uncover new lineages of life (NeLLi) - Sumatra_00607 metaG (SPAdes) (version 2) | ecosystem: Environmental > Aquatic > Marine > Oceanic...
AGGGTGAAGAAACGCATCTTCGCCAGCCGTAGCCATGCCTTCGAGTACGCCGTCAGAATGCTGATGAAGCATGGAAGCCGAAGCCTCGAATATTAGGATATAATAGTTTCTGATATAAAATATATAAACCACGAATATCATATCAAATGATAGAAATGGTTAGATTTGAGAACCTAAACATCGAAACCATAGACGTGGAACAGGGAATCAGGCAGACCCTCGACAAGAAGCCCCTCGACGAACTCACCGCATCCATAAAGCAACACGGCATACTCCAACCCCTCGTCGTAGAGCCCAGCGAAGAGGGAAGATACAAACTTCAAATAGGGAAGAGGAGGATGGCAGCAGCGAAGCTGGCCGGGCTGGAGAAGGTTCCAGCCATAATCCTAGATGAACCCCTTGAATCGAAGGAATCACTTGCCATCAGGCTCGTGGAGAATCTGCATAGGGAGGATCTCGACCCTATCGACGAGGCCGAGGCCTACTCCACCCTCAAGGAGATGGGGGTAAAGGTGTCGGAAATAGCCCGCCGGGTGGGTAAGGAGAGGCCATACGTATCTCACTCGATGAGGCTGCTCAGGCTGCATCCTAAAGTTAGGGAGGCAGTGAGAAACCGTACAATTCCAAGGGAACACGCACTGTCACTTCTCAGGCTTGAGTTATACCAGCAAGTCTCCCTGGCGACGGAGGTCATGGAGAAGGGCCTTACTATGCAGGTGACGAGGGATAGGGTCAGGGGGCTCCTCGGGAAGGAGCTGAAGTGGCGCCTCGTGCCCATACGAATAGAGCCAGCAGTCTACGATAGGCTTGTGACTATTGCACCCGAAGGAGACGTCTCAAAGTTACTGAAACAGGCCGTTGAGAACCTCCTGCAAGGCATTCCACAATAATCTCTTATTCTCCAATTTTTTATTTTACAAGGGCAAATGACAGGATACTTTACGGTTCTGACCAAACTCGATTAACTTTGGCTCCTCTCTTGAGCAAATAGTCTCAGAGTATGGGCATCTAGGATGAAATCTACATCCTTGTGGTATATTAATGGCATTTGGAATTTCTCCTCGAATATACTTTGGTACATTAAGATAATATTTTCGTCCTGGATCTAGCAGTGGGAGAGCCATCCTTAATGCCTTTGTATAAGGGTGCAAAGGTTCATTCAATACTTTTCCAGATGGACCTTCTTCAACAACTTTCCCTAAATACATTACAGCCAAACGATCACATATAAATTTTGAAATAGCAAGATCATGAGATATGAAAAGATATGTCATATCATTTTCTTTCTTCAATTTTAGAAGTAATTTAAGGATTCCTGCTCGAATTGATGTATCAAGCATAGACACAGGTTCATCCGCAACTAAGAACTCAGGATTCAATATAAGGGATCTTGCTATTGCTATTCTCTGTAATTGTCCTCCACTTAATTCAAATGAATGTTTTAAAAGAAAACTTTCAGGTGGTTTAATATCAACACTAAATAGAACTTCTTTCACTCTTTCCATCTTTTCTCGATCACTTAATGTAGGAAAATGAAATTCCAAGGGCTCAGATAGAATTTTAAATGTTGTTAATCTAGGCTCAAGCACTTCATATGGATTTTGGAATATCATCTGAATTTTTTGACGCAATTCCCTTAATTCATCCTTTTTCATTCTAAAAATATCTTGTTTTTTAAAAAGAACCTCTCCCTCTGTTTTATCAATTATCCTTAATATTAATTTCCCAACGGTTGTCTTGCCACACCCACTTTCTCCAATAAGACCAAAAATTTCTCCTTTATTTATTTCAAAACTTATTCCATCAACTGCTTTTACATATAATGGCTTGGACCAGAAAAGACCTCTTGTGAAAGGATACAATTTTTTTAGTTCTTTAACAATTAATATTTTATCTTTTATCATATAAAACCTCTCTCTCTTGTATCAAGTGACAAACCACTAAATGGTTATCCCCAACATCTGTCATTTTAGCAGGCTCTTTAAAACATATATTCTTTGAATATATGCATCTTGGACTAAATACACAGCCTTTTGGTAGATTAACCATATTAGGTGGACTACCTGGAATTGATTCTAAACTTATTTCTTCTTTTTCAATATGTGGATAAGACTTTAGAAGCCCTTTAGTATATGGGTGTAACGGATTTTTTATTATTTTACTAGTAGTGGCAAATTCCATCATTTTTCCCCCATACATTATAATTATATTGTCACATATCTCAACTATTGTTGAAAGATCATGACTTATAAAAATAATTGATGAAGATTCTAGGCCATCCATTAAATCATCTAATAATTTAAGTATTTGTGCTTTGACAATTACATCTAAAGCCGTTGTTGGTTCATCAGCTATAATTAGTTTTGGTCTACATACTAATGCCATAGCTATTATAGCACGTTGTTTCATTCCCCCACTTAATTCATGTGGATATTTTTTAAAACTTGAAGGTTCTAATCCCACGTTCTCCAAAATATTTTCGGTCCTTTTTATAGCAACAGACTTAGATATATTTTCATTTACTAGAATTGTCTCCATAATTTGATAATCAATTTTCATAAGTGGATTAAGGGAGTTCATCGAACTTTGAGTAATCATTGAAATTTTTTTTCCTCTAATTTCTCTCATTTCTTCACTATCTAGTTTAAGTATATTTTGATCTTCAATAAATATTTCCCCTTCAACTATCTTACCGGGATGGGATAGAAGTCCAATTATAGACCAGCCTACTGTCGATTTTCCTGAACCGGATTCACCTATAATTCCTAATGCCTCTCCTTCTTTTATTTTAAAACTTATCCCATCTACTGCTTTTACGATACCTCCCGGTATGAAATAATATGTCTTTAGATTTTTAATATCAAGAATTATTTTTCCCAATTAGATCAATCCTTTATTCCAATGATTTTATTTCCCAAAATTTCTTTTAACCCTTCTCCAATTAACGTAAATGCTACTATACTCATGACTATCATTAATCCAGGAAAAGTTGATGTCCACCAAACTCCAATAGTAATGAAATCCCGGCCTCTTCCAAGGTCTGTACCCCATTCTGGTATCGGAGGTGGTAATCCAAGTCCAAGAAAACCAAGACCGGATACTGCTAGTATGGCCGAACCCATATTTAGCATCATTAATGCAATTATAGAGGGTATTGCATATATTAGTATGTGGTTAAAAATAATATTTTTAGGTCTGGATCCTAATGCTTTTAATGCTTCAATAAATGGTCTCTCTTTAAGAGATAGGGTAAGGCCTCTTACTATTCTAAAATATTGTGGGATATATTCTACCGAAATAGCAATTGAAGTAGTAATTAATCCCGGTCCTATCATAACTGAGATCAAAATAGCTAAAATAATTCCAGGGAATGCACACAGAGCGTCAAAAATAATTGAAAAAACTCTATCTATTTTCCCAGAAAAGTAGCCTGAAATGGCGCCTATAGGAGATCCTATAATTAATGAAATAAACGTTGCTATAAAAGCGATTGTAAGAGATGATCTTATTCCATAGCACATACGACTAAAAATATCTCTTCCAAGTTGATCTGTACCCATTATATGAATAAGGTCAGGTGGTGAAAAAAGTTCGTTCGTAATTTCTAGTGGGTCATAGCCATATAAATAATTAAAAAAGTATAGAAAAAGTATAAATAAAAACAGAAGTATGCCTGTAATAAACATCGATTTAGATGACTTCTTAGCGATTTTAAATCTCTTTAAAAACTCTTTTATTATTTCACTCATTTTAAAATCTCACCCTAGGATCTATAACTGCATATAAAATATCAACTATAAAATTCATTAAACTTATAATTAAAGCCCAAAAAACCACACATCCTTGTATAAGATTGAAATCACGATACCCTATCGCAAAAATCATTAATCTACCTAATCCTGGCCATGAAAAAGTTGTCTCAGTCAAAATAGCGCCTCCCATAAGCATTGCAGTTTGGAGACCAGCATAAGTAAGAATTGGAATTAATGCATTAGGCAAAGCATGTTTTTGAAAAATAATTTTCTCAGGGCAGCCTTTTAATTTCGCAGTTCTAATATATTCTTCACCAAGCACCTCAATAATATTTGCTCTAGCTAGCCTACCAAGTGAAGCAGCCATTGTTGTTCCTAATGTAAATACGGGTACAATTAGATGTTTAATCGAGTCAAAAAACACAACAAAGTCTCCAGCCAAAATACTATCAATGAGATATAACCCGGTAATTTTATCTAAAAATATTCTTGGACTAAGTCTACCAGATATTGGAAAAAAGGGAGCATATAAAACGATAAAAACTTGTAGCATTATTCCAAGCCAGAAAACAGGAATGCACCACCTTACTAGCATAACTATCCTAATTATAGAGTCGACTATTCCCCCTTCTCTCTTAGCAGAAATTATGCCTAAGTAAATACCAATTAATGTAGCAAATAACATCGACCAAAAAGTTAATTCAAATGTAGCAGGAAAACAATTTAATATTTCTTTAATTACAGGGCTATTCCTAACAAGTGAATAGCCAAAATCGCCTTTAATTAAATTAGACATATAAATTAAATATTGTATGTATATTGGCTTATCTAAACCTAAGTTATGTCTAATTATTTCGATCTGTTCTTCAGAGCCAGCTCTCGCGCCCATTAGAGATACAACAGGATCCCCAGGCACAACACGCATAACGAAAAAAACCATCGTAACTAATAAAAAAATGGTGGGAATTATCATAAGTAATCTTATTAAAATGTATTTCCTAATTTCCACATTCCCTTGATCTATACATTAAAAGATATATATTTATCCATTACATGAGAATTAGAAAATAAGTAATAAAATTATAAAAACAAATATATTTCCCTATATTTAATTCTTTTAAATAATTACCTGCTTCCAGCTCAATATTAGAAAAACTTTTAAAGTTTGTAAATGAATCTATAAATACAATGCAATCGAATAAAATGACAACACCCACCATTCTGATAGTTGCTTTGCTCTGCATTACACTGATAATCTCAGGAATCAGTTTTAATTCCATAACAACAATGAAAAAAAGCCTCCAAGAAACAAACGAAGACATTGGAAACTTATCAGATTCCTTGACAGATGTCAATGAAAAACTTGAAACAATAGAGACCATAATTGCTACCGATGAACCCGATGAACCCGATGAACCCGATGAACCCGATGAACCCGAGGCTAAAGTTACACTAGTAATTGGTTCAACAAAAGTTATTACACTAAATCTTGACCCAGCTCAAGATTATAGCACTCGTACTATGGTACTAAATTACCAAGTTTTCGACCCGCTATACCGATTGAAAACCGGAATTTATCCTGATGTTGAATATGAGCCTTGCCTTGCAAATGGCGAACCTATCATCATTGGTGATGGCTTAGAGTGGATAATTCCCTTGAGAAGGGGAGTTAAGTTCCATGATGGTACAGACTTTAACGCCGATGCCGTAAAGTTCTCAATACATCGGGCTATCGAGATGGATTCATACCCCGCTTGGATACTATCCCCTATTGACCATGTGGAAGTTCTAGATGAATATACCATTAAGATAGTTCTGAAGTATCCGTACGCTGCTTTGAAAGGTATATTGTTACAGGCCGTGGCATCCCCCGTTAGCCCTACTGCTGTAGAAAAAATGAGCTTGGTAGATTTCCAAGAAAAACCCATAGGAACGGGACCCTTCAAATATGCTAAATGGGCGAAAGGAGAACATGTTATACTAGAACGAAATGAAGACTATTGGAACAAAGACGCTATACCAAAATGCGATCGCCTTGTCTATCAAATCTTCACAGATGCAAGTACAATGCAGCTTTCCCTAAAAAAGGGTGATATTGACATGGCTTGGTATGGCATACCTACATCAGATGTTCAATCTCTTATGAGTGATCCAGATATAAACTATGCCATCTATACCCAGATGTACATTCATTGGATGACTCTTAACGTGAACTTACCTGGTTCAGCTTTGAATGACGTACGCGTTAGACAGGCTATTGCCTACTCCATTGATCAGGACGAAATTTCTGAGATGATATTCAGTAGTGTTTGGCCAGCATGGAAAGATAGTCCTTTCGTTACAGGCTTGATGTCAAAGCCCTCGATGAGACCATATACTGAAAATGTCGACATTTCCAAAGCTAAACAACTCTTAACGGAGGCGGGCTATCCAGATGGAATAGATATGACTCTCTGGTATACACCGATAGACTATGCTAAAGAGGAGCCAGAGCTAGCAGTACTTCTACAACAACAGCTTTCTAAAGCAGGAATTAGAGTTCACTTCGAGACACTTGAAGGAGGAGTATTCCTCTCTCAGTTCAGAACGGGGGACTTTGAATCTGCTCTTGGCATTATGTCTCCAGATTGGCCAGATCCAGACAGTGTTGCTTTCTTCATTTCACATACAGAAGGTTCTTATGCAAAACGAGTTCGTCTCAGCAATCCTGAAATAGATGAATTGGTCATAGCGGGGCGAATATCAACGGACTACGATGAACGTGTAGAAATATACGGTAAGATACAAGACTTACTTGCTGAAGAAATGTGCTATGTTCCATTAGTACGACTTGTTGATTATTGCTTCTATGGAACGGACATAACCGGAGTAGAATCATACTATTTGATGGCACCACCTTGGTGGCTACTAGACAAATAAATATAATCTCCCCTTTTTTTCACTTTTAAACATCAAAATTTAATGAACTTGATTATGTGCAAATAATTATGAGATAATTAATTCGAGCCGTTCCTCTTTGCGCATAAGAAACCTATTTGTCTTACATATTTAAAATTTTAAGATATAACCGTAAATTATTTATTTAATACGAGAAATATATGACCAGATGGAACATGGAAAATAAAATTATCGAAATACATAAAAAACTCACAATCGTTGATGGTCTAAGTGCAGTCTATCCTAATGAATTTAATAAGGAATACATTAAAAACGTTAAAAAAGGAGGCATCACAGCAATCCATGTCACTATCCCCGACATTGAATGCTTTAGTCTAGAAAAGGCAGTTGACGAGTTATCATATTGGTTCCAGCGTCTTAGGGCGTTAGAGCCTTATAATGTTAAACTTGTTACAACTGTTAAAGGTATAAGGGATGCCAAAGAAAATGGGGGTGTTGCTATTATACTTGGTTCTCAAGGGGTCGGGTTTATAGGTCTCGATCTTAAGCGGTTAGAGTTTTTAGCTAGGCTGGGTATGAAAACAATGCAACCAACTTATCAGCAGAGAAATCAATTCGGAGATGGCTGTGGAGAAAAGACGGATGTCGGTTTAAGCAATCTCGGTATCCAATGGGTTAAGGAGATGAATAAACTCAATATGTTAATATCGTTGTCACATGCAGGTTATAAAACTAGTATGGACGTGATAGATATCTCAGAAGATCCTGTAATATTTGACCATTCTAATCCAAAGGCCCTTTGCAACCATCCTAGAAACATTACAGATGAACAGATAAAAGCTTGTACCGAAAAAGGGGGACTGATAGGTCTATGTCCATTAGCAATGTTTGTAAACACAGAAAAAGATCCAACTGAACTAGATATAGGCGACTTCATAAATCATATTGATCATGTAGTTGAACTCGTAGGAGTGGACTACGTTTCAATTGGAACGGATCTTGCAGAAGAACATTTCCAAACTCCTGAACAAATTTTAGAAGGCAGACGGATGTTTCCAGCACTTGGATATAAAGGATCTCGGAACGTTGAAGACGAATTTCTAAAATCTGGTCGAAAGAGACTATATTTCTATGAAAAACACATGCCCTGGATGAGCAGCACATCTGAAATGAGCATCTTTACAGAAGCTTTAATCAATAGAGGTTATTCCCCCCAAGAAACGGGAAAAATCTTAGGTGAAAACTTACTAAGAGTCTATGAGAAGGTTTGGGGTAGCTAACTACACTATTGTTAGTTATCACGCCTTCCTTTTTATTTAAATTCTCTTTTTTATTTATTATTAAACCAATTATTTCAATTAATAATAAGAAAAAAGTTAAATAGATATTTCATTAGTTTAAATAATGAACTGGTGAAATCGATTGGTTGAAATCGAAAAGAAGTTGGAAGAGTTGGGATTGGAATTACCTGAAGTGCCGATGGATATGAAAAACTGGTCTAGGTGCAATAGGGCGGGGAATTTCATATTTATGGGCACAACGGCTGCATGGCCTTTGATAAATAGCGGGGAAAAAGAAAAACTTCTAGGGAAAGTTGGTAGAGAAATATCATGGGATTATGCTAAAGAACAATGTAAAATGTGTGCTTTAACTATGCTATCTGCGCTTAAAAATGAGCTAGACGATCTTGATAAAATAGATAAAATTGTAAAACTCGAAGTTTACATAAATGGAATAGGTGGTGACGCAAATAAATACGTAGATGTGGCAGATGCTGCTTCCGAACTCTTCATAGAATTATTCGGGGAAAACGGAAGAGCAACGAGAACTATAACACCTATGAATGGAATTACTAACATAGGAATAGAACTCGATATGGTTATATATATTAAAGATTAAACAAACAAATATCTATTTTTATTTTTATCGCATGCGCGCGCGCAGTTATAAAAAAAATAGTAATTAGTCCTGTGATTTCAAAGCTTCTGTAATATCTATTTTCTGAAATTCTAAGGCAAAGTCAACTATATATTCTACTACGAGTTCAATAGCTTCTTTTCCAAGATCGTATAGTTCATCTACTACATCTGGTTTAAGAATCGGTGGGCCTTCGAGATCTAAATCCCATGCTTGAACGGGGATGATTATTCTTCCTCCTTTATATTCAAAGTCGTTAAAACCCAGAGGTTTTATGTTGTCTCCGAATAATTTTTTCATTGTGTAAGGCGTACCCCATTCTCCCATATAGCCAGCATTATCCCTGATATCAGCTATTTCCTTACCTCCAAGGGCTAAAGAGACAGCTAATTCTTCAATATCTGCACCTCTTTTATGAAATTCAGGCATCAATTGTCCCATAATTGTCCACCATTCTTGGATTGCAATTATCATGCCTAAATCTCTTACTTTACGACCTGCTCTTATCAAGGGGTCTCTATTTCCGCCATGGCCGTTTATTACTATAACTTTTCTTATGCCATTTCGATGAAGGCTTTTGAAGATATCTATATAATATCTTTCAATTGTTTCAAGTCCGATTGTAATTGAACCAGGATAGAATTTTTGTTTTTCGTTTTCTCCAAATGGAACTATAGGCAGTGTTACTAGACCGGTTCTCCTACCTACTTCTTCTGCAAATTTTTCAACCGAGCTGGAGTCAATGCTTATTGGAGTTGGTCCATGGCCATGTAGTGTACCTAAAGGTAGTATCGCTGTATCTGATCTCTTAAAAGCTTCTTCAGCTTCTTTCCAGGACATATTCCATAACAGATATTTTTCTGTCATTTCAAACACTTTCCATATATGACCTTTATTTCTAGATTTTTATAGTTTTCCATAAATTTATTTTTCTATCCAAATTTTTAAATACAAAGTACTTTCTACATGAAGTAGAAAAAAAGGTGAACTAATGTTCGTTGAAGGACGAATAATCCAAATGCTTTTGATGATCTTAACAATCGTTGCTATCTATTTCTATACTGACGCTGTAAAAAAAGGCAGAGAAGTCACTATAAGACCTATACCTGCACTAGATGCAATAGAAGAAGCGGTAGGCCGCGCTTCTGAAACTGGACGCCCGGTTCATTTCACGCCAGGATATACTCTCGGCGGTCTTTATAATCCAACTATGGGACCTGGAGTCATGGCTGGAATAACTATACTCTCAAAGGTTGCAGAAGTCACTGCCAGATTAGGTACAGGAATAATAGTATCTCTAGCTCAGGCAGAGGCCGTACCCCTGGTAGAAGAGACTCTGAAAGTGGCCTATAGAGCTCAAAACTTAGAGGTTCCCGCAAACGCAGTAAGATTCATTTCAACTGAGCAATATGCATATGCCGCCGGTATTCTAAGCATATTACTAGAGGAACGCCCAGGAGCAAACATACTGATGGGATACTTCTGGTCTGAATCTCTTCAATTCGCTGAAGGCGGAAGCTACGTAGGAGCCATGCAAATAGGGGGAACATGTTCTCCCTCACAAATACCATTCTTTGTAGCTTCATGCGACTATTGTCTGATTGGAGAAGAACTATTTGCCGCCAAAGGCTACATTGACCGAGACCCAGCAAGTTTAGGTTCTCTGTTAGCTAGTGACATACTTAGATCTATTCTTATTGGAATAGTCATTGTGTCATTTCTAGCTTTTAACCTTAACATTGGGTTAATAATAGACCTCCTGAGAATGTAGGTGAAGACAATGTCTAATATACTTAAAAGAGAAGTTCCTCTTGGTTTAGCCACTGTAATAATTGCTCTGCTTTTCTTCGATTACTACGTATTCACCGATATAACAAGAAACATAGCTTTGTCTATCGCAGACTGGGCCATCATAATAACGGCAACAGCTGCTGGAGTAGGTGTTCTAAACATGATAATTCGCACATATCAAAACATCAGCAAGAGAGCAGAATACTGGTATCTTGACATATATATGCTAGTTGTAATGGTAGTAATGGCCGGCACAGGCTTAATCGGAGCATACGGCACTCACCCGGTTTTTGAATGGATTATGATGAACGCTTACCTACCAATAGATGCAAGCATATATGCCATGGTCTTCTTCGATATTGTTTCGTCGTACTATAGAACATTCAGAGTTAGATCAAGGGACTCGGCAATCCTATTCATATGTGCCTTCATAATAATGCTGAAAAATGCTCCGCTCACAGGAGGCATGCTTCCATCCTTTATACCCATCGGCGACTGGATGTTAAACATACCCAGTACCGCAGGTTCAAGAGCCTTCATTATCGTAGCTTCGATAGGCGTTGTTGCTTTTACTATACGCACCATGCTACAAACTGAAAGAACAACAGTAGGAGTCGTTGATTAAAATGACAAGTATAGCATCAAAGATACTAAATATCGACCGAAGAATCATCTGGGTCACATGCATCGCATTGATTGTATGGCCTTTAGTTAGCCCTATAGGTCTTCCAATGAAAGTTGACGAAATAACTAGGAAATACTATGACGCTATAGAGTCTTTACCTCCTGGATCCATTGTTCTTGCATCTATTGATATAGAAGCCGGACTTGTTGGAGAAAACGGAGCTCAATGCACAGATACATTACAACATCTTTTCGATAAAGACATAAAGTTCATACAAATCTGCTTCTACAGAGCAGACGGTGCAATTCTGTTTGAAAACCTTTGGTTACCAAAAGTCGATCAGCGTGACAAGGTTTACGGCGTTGACTGGGTAAACATAGGATACATTGAAGGACATGAAACAGCAATGACAGCTTTTGCAGCTGACTTTTCATATCCAGTAAAAGACTACTATGGCAACATGCTCGAAGGTCTTCAATTAATGACTGAGGTAAAATCAATGGACGATGTCGATCTCTATATCGATATTGCAGCAGGTGATTGTGACCAAGCTCTCCGTCAGTTTGCAACACCATATGATGTACCAGCAATAACTGGGGCAATGGCAATGGGAGTTCCAGATATGATCATGTATATGGAAGCAGGAATTGTCACTGGCATACTAGGTGGACTACCTGGAGCAGCACAATACGAACTACTTCTCAACAAACCAGGAGCGGCCATTCGTGGTATGGATGCCTTAAGTGTCGTACACATCTTTCTACTTTGCCTAGTGATAATCACAAACTTAGCCTACTTCAGCCTGAGATCTAAGGGGGAGATTAAATAATGGTATCAAATGACATAGGCATATGGACTGGCGCGCTCTTTACAATCTTCATCTACAGCTATTTCATAAGAAACAAGCAGAACATAGCTTTCAGATTTGCTCAGAGTACCGTCGTTGGATGTGCACTAGGATACATAATTACGCTGGTGATGATAAAAAACGTTGATACACTAGCCTTTACTAGAATAGCTGGAGGTAATGTAATCTATATTATACCAGTACTCTTGGGATTATTGGTATATGCAAAGTTCATTCCACAGTATTCGTACTTGGCCAGAACTCCAATCTCAATAATCGTATCTGTAGGACTTGCTCTCGGTGCTAGAGGTGCATTAGAAACACAGATAGTTAGACAAGTTATCTCAACTGCTTCGATGCCTTTATTCGGTGTAGATCTCATCACAAGTCTAAGTAGCATAATATTCATCGTCGGTTTGGTCAGCGCCTCTTGCTATTTCTACTTCACACTGAATCCTAATCTATCAAGTAAATTGAAGCCCGTTAGCACTCTTGGACGATCCTTCCTCATGATCTACTTCGGAACAAAGTTCGGAGCTACAATAATGTCACGGCTTACGTTGTTTCTCGGCAGAGTTACATTTCTAGTATTCGACTGGCTGGGACTTGGATAACAAAATGAGCATACAAATAGACGACATACAAGCCAAGAAAGGCGAGAAAAAAACAGGCTTTATCACAGCCGCTGAAATCGCTACAGGAAAAATTGGACTTCCAATAACAATAATCAATGGCATAAAATCTGGTCCGACCTTAGTCATTACTGCTGGGGTGCATGGCTGCGAATACCCTGGGATGAGAGGAGCTCAGATAATAGCAAGAGATATCAAACCATCTGAATTAACTGGTGCACTAATAATCGTTCACAATGTAAACGTCCCCGGCTTTGCGACTCAAACTGCTTTTTTCAACCCATTTGATGGTATTAACCTAAATAGAATATGGCCAGGAAACCTTGAACCTGGAGCATTCTATGGAGCTGGTTCGATAAGCCATCACATAGCAAACACAGTATACGAAAAGGTGCAGAAAAAAGCCACCCATTACATAGATCTGCACGGCGGTGACCTCCCAGAGGATATACCCCACTTTTCTGCTTGTGTAATGACTGGAGACAATGAAGTTGATGATATCACTAGAGCAATGCTGAAGTATTCTCTAGCAAAATACATACGAGCAGGAACCCCAAGTCCCGGACATACAACAACTACTGCTGCAGAGCTTAAAATCCCAAACCTCTTACACGAAGCAGGACGAGCTGGGCTACTTGAAAAAGATAATACTACAAAACACGTTAACGCTATTCTAAACGTCATGAAATACTTAGAAATGATAGATGGTGATCCCGTTGAGCCAACAAATCAAATAACAATTGGCTCTGGAACAGGATCAAGAGCTAACCATGGCGGATTTTTCGAGTCATTGGTTGAAGCTGGTGACATCGTTTCTAAAGGACAAAAAATCGGCTATATCTACACTGTCTTCGGCGAGATAGTAGAAGAGATAATTGCCCCCGCATCTGGCGTTGTTTTAATCGTCAACTACAGATCAGCAAAATGCATCGGAGAAAGACTTTTCAGCATAAGCGAAGTCTTAGGCTAAATCCTTTCCCCTTTTTTTTAATCTTATAACCATGAAAAAGCTTTTTAGCCGAAGGTTAATTTATTATTTGGAAAAAGATGAATCCCAAATATGAAATAGTTGGACTGAAACTTGACCCCGGAACAAAACAGAAAAGCTATCTCAGAGTTGGACCTTATTTCTATCACAAAAGAGCATACATCAGGCGGTATGTTCTCATACCATTCACAGCAATTAGAGGTCATGAAGAAGGACCTACTCTAGTACAAGTAGCTGGTTGCCACCCAACCGAATACTCTGGAATAGATGCAACTATAAAACTTACAAAATCAATCAAACCCGAAGATCTAACAGGGACTTTAATAACCGTTCCATGCATAAACACACCTGGTTTCAAAGAAAGAACCTATATTAACCCTATCGATGGCAAAAACGTTCAAGGTTTGTATCCTGGAAAATCAGATGGGACAATTAGTGATATGATGGCCTATAGAATCTTTCATGATATCATATTAAAAGCAGACTACTTTTTAGACTGCCATGGTAGCGATATTCATGAATCCAATATATGGTCCTTCTATTATTATGGAACGGAAGACGAAACTGAAGAAAAGTCTGAAGCAATTGCCCGTGCTACGGGCTTAACATATCTTTCGAGAGCTGTCCATCTTGGCTCCATGGGATTGGAGGCTGCTAAACGGGGTATACCTGGCGGACTATATGAGTTATGTTCTGGAGACAGGTTAATACCCGAAGAATCCTTGGCCATATTCAATTGCTCAATAAATGTGATGAAACATCTAGGTATGCTCGAAGGCGATCCTAAGGAAATTAAAACTCCTGGTACTGTCGAGGGACAAGAACAAGTGATATGGACATCAAGCGTATCAGCTTACTTTACAAAAGCAGGACTATTCCATACCGAGGTGAAACAAGGACAAATGTTGAAGGAAGGGGACTTCGTTGGTACTGTTACTAATTTATGGGGCGACGTAGTCGAAACAATAAACTCACCTGCAACAGGGTGCGTTGGTGGTACAATGCACAATCCAGTAGTCAATCCAGGAGACACTGCCATCTCAGTAAACTTTTAATTCGTTATAAATCCCCCTTTTTTTGGAGTGTGAATATATGTATAAGGAACCAGAGCCTGAAACTGAGAAGGAAATAATAGAAAAAATCGCTAAGTATGTAGTGAATAATAATCTATCGCTCCCAACGACATTATTTCTAAGTTCATTCAAGTCGCTATCCTGGATAACGGGTGCTTATGCCTCCATGTTAGTAGAACCATTCTTACCGTTCTATGAGAAAGAAGGAAGTAATCTCATTAAAACCCTTGAAAAAATTGAAAATGTTGAACTTCTTGTTGATAGGATTGAAGAATTAAGAATGGAAAAAGAAGAAAAGGAAGAAGAGTCTAGAATAGATAAAACTAGCTGGTATGATAAGGTCATTGGATTTATTAGAAAGATTAGAAAAAAATGAGGGGATGGATAGATTATCCAAATAGTTCTTTTGTTGGTTTTCCGTTATCAATATATTTTATGCCATCGAGTGTTACAGTTGCATCTATCAAGTGTCCGTCTCCGTGGAATTTGCTTTCAAATGTTCCACCGAAGTGAGAATCCCTTCCCCAGCCGATATTGATTCCGCATAGCTGTCTCTCATCCTCCAAGAGACTTCCTTGACGTGTTAAGTTAGCATTTGGATTCAAGCCTATGAGAAATTCAGCCCAATGATTAGCGTTTTTTTCTCCTTCAGACAGTGATTTTTTCATTGCTTTATCTAGCCATTTTGCTTCGGGGCCACCCTCGATGTTTATGAATTTTCCATCTTTTACTGTGATTCTCATAGGGGTTCTTATTAGGCCGTATCCAGACAAGCTTCCATCGAGAACTATGATGCCATTTCCTGTATCTGGAACTGGTAGAGCATCTACAACTCCTGAAGGTACGGCGTCAAACTCTCCTGGATTGCATACACCATCGTAGATTAGTCCGATTTTACAATCTTTTAGTGAAAACTTTATGTCGCTACCTCCTCGAGATGTCATATGAACTTCTTCAGTCTTTGGTAGAATTTTTACGAGTTTTTCGGCTCTTCTTCGTAGAAGGTCCACATCAATTGGAACCGTTCTTAGAAATAGGTCTTTACTTAGATGATGCATCAACATAAACTTCTTTCCTTTGTTCACTAGGTCAGTTCTCACGGGTATTGGAAAAGATGTGCTGGTGCAGGCAAATATAACATCTGCCGAATCTGCCGTGGCTTTTGCTATTTTTGGAATATCACCGGAAATAAATCCGCCCTTTGGGGGAGTGGTTAAGACCGTTGCAGTCTCGGATCCGAGTGATAAAGAATATTCAAAAATAGCATTAGTAATTTCTCTGGGATAATTATAGTCAGTAATTATGGCAACGATTTCATCTTTGCTTATTTTAGACATTTTTTCGACGATTATTCTGGCACAACCAATTAGACTCGTTTGCTTCATATTGGTCGGCAATAATTTATAAGAATTAATTTATTAGTTTTTCGTTCTTTTTATAAAAGGGTTTAAATCAATTTAATCCAATAAACTAATATCAAAGTTAGGATTTTTATAGAAATTAGAGACGATCAAAATGAAATATTATGATGTAGCAGTTGTCGGTGCTCTAGGTATGGTTGGTACTGAGATACTCAATATCTTAGAACAGAGAAATTTCCCCATCAAAAATCTTAGAGCTCTAGATAGGAAAGATTTGGAGGGAACTCCAATAAAATTCAAAGATAAGATATATTATACTGGTACAGCTGATGCTGAGAATTTTGAGGGCGTAGACATAGCCTTATTCACTGTGGGCCCTCAGGCGGCAGAAAAATTGGTTCCACTTGCAGTTGAAAAAGGAGCAATAGTGATAGATAATAGTCGTCATTTCAGACTTGACCCAGAAGTACCCCTAGTCTGTCCAGAGGCTAACCCCTATGATTTAGATTGGCATAAGGGGATAATAGCAAATCCCAACTGCACTACACTCGTATGTATACCCGTATTCAAACCAATATACGACCTTTCTAGAATTGTCAGGATCATTGCCTCAACATATCAATCAGCATAAGGTGCAGCTAGAATCGGCAT
>Ga0209977_10000424_pt1 | contig 16528 bp, 43 predicted proteins | sample SumtaG_2_FD_183113 | JGI IMG/M metagenome (GOLD analysis project Ga0209977, IMG submission 183113) | Deep subsurface microbial communities from Indian Ocean to uncover new lineages of life (NeLLi) - Sumatra_00607 metaG (SPAdes) (version 2) | ecosystem: Environmental > Aquatic > Marine > Oceanic...
GCTTGGAGGTTCTTCATATCATTACTTGTAAGACCTTATTTCATTTGGCAGCGCAAGACAAATTAGAAATGTATATTGGAGATAACGGACAGATATTCTTTTCAGGGAGACCAATATAGGGAAAAAGGAGGCAAAGAAAATGGCATTCTCTTGTTTGTCTCACGGAAGAGCAGAGCTCGATTGTAAATATTGCAGACAAGAAGCAGCGTCAGAGCTCATGCGGTTAATTAGAGAAATGGATAGCAAAAAGAGAGCAACAGAAGTAATTGGTACAACACAGGCGCTTAGACTAGGAATGGAGGCACTGAACTTACATAACAAGTAAGGAAGGTAGGTGGGAAGAAATTGGAAGAAGAAATAGTAAAAATACTTAAAGGGATTCGAATTTGTTTACTAATGATACTCGGAGCGGTAGGTATAATAATAGGCATACTTCTTGTATGGCCGAAATAGAATTACAAGAGCAAAAGCACAAGCACAAGCGAGGTGAAATAATATGCCAGAACCAACTAAAGAGGAAATTGAAAAGGCGCAAAAGTGGAAACATTGTCCTTTTTGTAAGGGACGGGACTTCCGCGCAACCTTTGAGCTTGCTGGAAGAGGTTTTTGGATTGGGGCAAGAGATGGAGTAGTGTGGGAAAAGAGGGATAAAGATACTATTGAAACTGTTGAATGTCAAATCTGTGGAGAAGAAATTCCTAAAGAAGTGTGGGAAAAGCATTGGGGTTTGGAGGGTTAAAATGCAAACAACAAGAGGCAAGCTTATCAATTTCTTAAAGGAACTAGGTCTAATCTATCGAGATAACGAAACAAATGACCAAATCAAGCAACGTGTACTTCATAGTGGGGCATGGGTCCAAACAAGAGAGGTCTTTCTTTCGAAAGAGCTCGTAAAGTACCTAATAGCAAATGGAGTTAAACCATGCGATGATGTAATGCCTAAGGAGGCATAAAAATGCAAAGTAAAGCCATAAGAAAAGCTAAAAGAGCTATCCGAAGAATAAAGCGTATCAATAAAGAGAATGTACATCATCTGAATTGGCTCAAAGGTAAAATAGAACTTTTAGAAAAGGAACTTGCATCGAAGAAAGGGTGTATTCCAGTATTTAATAGACTGATTGCTGATGGGGAATCCAAACTCAGAGTATTAGAACAAAGAGTAACAGTATTAAAACAAAGAGCGAGAATGGCAAAAAATGGCAAAAGCAAAAAAAGTTTACGTAATTCTTGCTAACTTTGGCTCCTCTTCTTGTATTGCTAATGCGGTCTATATAGATAAAGAAAAGGCAGAAGAGTGGGTAGCTAAAGAAAATAAAAAATTAGGATTTAAGGCATACTGGGTCGAGCAGAGCCAGTTGATTAGGTAAAAGAAAGAGAGGTGAGACTCTTGCAGATAGATAACAAGCGAGTTGTGAGTATCAACTTTACGGTCGAGGTGACCGTTAAAGGCAAAAAGGTTGAGGTTTTAGCAAACTATGTCTTTAGGACGGGAAACTGGGACGTAACATACGGAGATGGAGCGTGGCCCTTTGGAGCTGAATTTGGAGATTGCGTTGAGAAGGATATCGAAAAGGCTGTTGTGGAGTCTATAGTACAGGCAGGCTTCAGAGCTCTAGCAATAATGGAACTTGAAAGGAAATAAACAATGACAATATTAGAGCAGTTAAGCAAGAAGAATCTTGACAAGGTAACTAGTCTCCGGAAAGCTATTGCCACGGCTCAGGACAAAGCAAAGGGAGTAATGGGCTGCTCAGCTGTCTTTTATGGAAACAGCCGAATGGGGCAAGTTATTGAACTACTTAGACAAGCCGATGAGAAGATAGTCGAGATAGTTAATGGCCCGGGAGTTACGGATAAGCTTTTAAGCGTGGTAAGCCGGAAAGAAAAAGTCTACAAGGGAGCAAGATTAGGGCCAAGGGAGAAGCTTCCAGGGGTTGTGGTTATGGTTGACGACAAACCACTCAAACATAGAGTTCATCATAGTCCTACAGGGTTCGAGTGGGGTTATGGCGGCTCAGGCCCGGCTGACCTGGCTAGGAGCATTCTTTGGGACTACTTAGGCAAAGAGCCTGCACCAGCGCTATATCAATCATTCAAAGAGCAGTTTGTGGCAAGGTGGGGTGATAAGTGGAAGATGACTGGACACGCAATTACCTTATGGATGGAAGCAAAGGCTGAGAAAGCTAGTATGGGATAGTCTTGCACGGGAGGTGTTAATATGGGTTTAAAGAATCTTATCTTCAAGGAAGAGCATGAAGCTATTAGCGAGCTTCGAGTAAGACTATGGAACGAGGCATCAAAAATAAGAGACCTGGAGAAGTATGCAGGGAGACTCGAGAAAGCTATTCGTAAGATGCAAGGAGACTTGAATAACCAAGGTGCGAGAATAACCAAACTTGAGCGCAAGCCAAAGAAAAAGAGAGGTAAATCATGATGGAAGAAGCACTATTAAAAGAAATAGTAAGTTTGCTTGGCACTATCAAGTTTTGTTTAGTAGTAATAGAAGTATTAGCTTGTGCCGCGTTTCTAATATGGCTAGGAGTACTTATTCGCAAGAAGTGAAAAGGGAGTACAAAATGCAGGCTGACGCAATAGAAACTGTAGTTGGAAGTACGCCACAAAATGCGCCAAACCCTGGCAAACTAATAGTTTCAAGAAAGCAGTATGGACTCTCGAAAGTTATATTTAGGTTCGAAGATGGGAAACAGCTTGAATTGAAAATTTACAAAGAATTTGAGGATGCACTAAAATGTGCGAAAGATCTCAGTGATGTTATAAGAGGAGCAAAAATATCGAAGAATGGAAAGGTCTATTTTAAGGGGTACAGTTTTGACGGTAAATGGGTACATACCGTACCGGGTAAGGGAGGTAGGTGAGAAAAATGGCAGGAAGAAAACTTACAGGTAGAGAAAAAGAGCTTGAGGTGCTGGTGCATAGAATCGGTGAGGTTTTAAGAAAAGAAGGCATTTGGGTCTTACCAGACAGTATTATTGAAAAAAAGGAAGGAAAAATAGAAGTTGTTATGACAGTATTCCCACTCGACTGGATTCAAAAACATAGTGATAAAGTACCGATACAGACTATTTTGACAATAAGCGATCCAAAAGGGGTTGGGCCTGGATACAAACTCTATCAAATTCCAGAGGCAGAACTAGAAAATACTTCTTTTGTAAAAAGAGATAAAGGGGTAGATGAGAAGTGAGAAACGATTTTATGCTAGACCCAAACGGCTTAAACAAGTTTAGTCGACCTAGTCAAAAGGATATAATCTGTCGGATAGTAACTGCGGCCATAGTAATCTTCTTCGTTATTCTAATTGCAGGATTGGTTCATCAGTTCTATCTTACAACGGAATTAGCAGTAATGGAAGTTGACAAAGCAGTTACAGGCGTACTAGAGCGAATAGAGAAGGATAACAAAGAGATAGAAGAGATGGAAAGGTTTAACGAGTGGCAAGAGCGAAAATGGAATAAGGAATTTAGAGAACTTCAGAGGAGGTAAGACAAAGTGAAGGATACAAAGATACATTGTAGAGTTCCAGATTGCTATTGGAATATAGGAGTAGCCGAAAAGGACAACTGTGCCTGCGGGGTGGTCGATATTTCGCATGACCACGTTTGTCATACCTATGTCACAAAAGAGGAAGCTAAACGTAGAATAAAAGCAGCGGTGGAAAGGTGATAAAATGAGAGTAAAAATTTATTTGAAAGGCACTAAAGTAGTATCTTCGAAAGCAAAAGTTGTTGCTACTGAGAGTTCAAGGGCATTTTTCTCCGAAGAAAGTAAAAAGTGGGAAATTATAAGGGGCAAAAATCGGGAAGAAGAAGCAACGCACATGTATTTTTTTGATAGAAAGATAGGTGGAGTTATAGTCTCAATTTGTTCTGGCTATTGTCGTTTAAGAGTACCAAAAAGGTGTGCTTGTCTAAATTTCTTCAATGGAAATGGTAGTTTATGCGATAATTGTTTGTTGTTAAAATATGGATTATGGTCGAAGCAAAGAAGTTTTGGCGAACATGACCTTGCTCCAGACGGATATTTGGAAGAAGATGTCGTAAAGGCTTTGCGATTAGCAAGCAGGAGGAAATAAATGAGAAAGTGGCTAAACCGTAAAAAAGAGACTCACATTTTACTTGACGGAAATGAAACTTATCAAGTTCGTGTGAACGTAGATGAAGACAGGGAAGGTGGGGTGAATGTGGGAATCAGAGAAAAAGGGGGGAAGTGGATGGGTATTTGGGACCCCCGCCAAAAATTAGTATTGAGAGGCTGGTAAAATGAAAGTTCTAAAGAATCCTCTAATTGTAACTTGCACTGTAGATAAAGAAATGTTCGAATATGTTAAAGTGAGTTACTTTTATAGATATTACGGAAAGCTGAATAATGCTGAAATAATGAGGAAGTGCTTTGAGTATGTTGTAGAGATGGAAGAAGCTGATAAAAATTTGGAAAGGGAAAAAGAAGCAAGAATGTTTAGACTTTAAGAAGGGGTAATCAAAGTGAATTGTCACGACTGCAATTGCAAGCAATATATTGATTATAATACCATAAAATTGGGGAAAGAAGAAGATGACTAAACAAGACAAGAATATTAACAAGGGGACTATTACTGAATTGCAAGAGAAATATGCTAGGCACTGCGGATATAGAAACTTTGAGGAGTTAAGAGAAAAAAATGAGGAAGCATTAAGAATTTGGTATCTGAGGATGTTATGATATTACAAAATCAAGATTAAAAGGAGATAAGGTGAATTGTCACGACTGCAATTGTAAGGAAGGAGAATTACATCATCTTAACTGCGATATGGAACGTTGTCCGTTTTGTGGAGGTCAGTTGATTACCTGTGGTTGTTGCTATAAAAAATTAAACATTGATGTATCCAAAGGCACTTGGGCTTATTCGCATGGGCTAGATGAGGAGCAAGAAGAGAAATGGTTGAAAATACTTAAGCAAAAAGGTAGAATACCTTGGCTTTGCATTCCTAATTTATGTATTGCCTGTGGCAAAAACTGGCCAGAATTCTTTAGTGTTCCTAATGAGGAGTGGAAGAAATACGTAATTCCTAAACTACAAGAGTATATCTTATGTAGACCATGTTATGAAAAAATGAAGCAACTTTTTCCGAATGGCTGGAGAAAAGCAAAAGAAGCAAGGAGGTGAAGTGTCTTGGAAGTAAAGACTATAAGCGAGACTATAAGGTCGTTCTATGTAATCATAGACGCCAAAGGAGAAGAGCGACAGATTCGTGTCACGCGAAAACTTGAAGGGAGAGACAGCCCCGTTTGGCAGATGGATGCCATAGACGGGAACGTAGTCGAACAGTCCGTTAAGGACTTCCTAGTAGATACTATCAACGGCTATATGAAGACAGGAAAAATACCTGAAGGACGTGTAGAAGTCGGGTACACTACGACCGAGTTTCGTCATTGGATTTGTCCACGTTGCGGCAAGAAAAACACTACTGAAAGGGTAGAGCAAGGCTATCCTCTTCCTCAGTGTCACTACTGCGAAGAGCAAAGTGACTGGGGAAACGAAGGAGGATGATTGTCATTGCATTGTTTCTGATTGTTATGTTTATTATAATAAGGGGAGACGGCAGAAAGTGGCGATTCGACCCTAAGGGTGGGGCTTTAAGAAAAATCCATACCAAAAAGGAGGTTAAAAAAGATGAGTTTAAGTGTTCAGACAATTGATGGACAAGTTGAAACTAATTTTGTAGGAGTTCCTATTGATGGAGTACGAATAGGCGAACATGAGATACCGCTCGAGCATTTCTGTTATATGGCAGGGCACTTTCTCGGTGGCGGGTTCTTTGGCTGGGGAGGTGAAACGCCTGAATGTGTTAACACTACTTTAACATCTTTATTCAATTTATACGCAAAAGCTGAAGATGGGAAGTGGGTTCGAAAAAGCTTAAAAGAACTAAGCAAAAAGGAAAAATAATGCCAAAAATTATTCAGCGGTTTATTCATGCTTTATTTGGACATCCGGGCAAGAAAATTATCTGGAAAGACTTTCTTGGCGGTGCTGAATGTGGGTGTGGTGCTAAGTTCCATCTCTGGGACTTGTATCCATAAATAAAACAAAGGTGAAGAAGTGAGAATAGTTTATAAATACCCCTTGAAAGTAGAAGATTACCAGGTAGTTACCATGCCCAAAGGCGCTCAAATTTTAACAGTTCAAACGCAGAGAGAAGAACCATGTATCTGGGCATTAGTAGATACTGAAAACGATCCAGAAGAACGTTATTTTAGGATAGCTGAAGAAAAACGTTATTTTAGGATAGCTGGAACCGGACATCCGATAAGATTGAAGGACAAACTTCTTCGATATGTTGGAACGTTTCAATTGATAGGCGGTGATTTAATCTTCCATGTATTTGAAATCGAAAAGCCTTAAAGCAGAAGATTCTAAGTAATAAGAAAGGGGGTGAAAAAGATGCCTCAAAAAGATTTTAGAACACTCACTATTTCTAATGGAGATGCACTCGAAGCTTTGTTAAGATTTGACTTTGCCAGGCTAATAAAATGCCCAAAGGATAGACGAAGGAATTTTGTGAAAAAAGAGGGCGATATAGCCAAATTGCTACCAAACGTAAGGAGAACTAAATCCTTATTCTGTTATTCTATTTGTAGCGGAATACGAGGTGATGGCAGCAGATTTAGGAATCGATGTCCCTATTTTGTAAGATACGCTACCAAGCAGGTTATTTGCAGATTATCTCCAAGTGGCCGAGTGAATATAGAAGAGTATACACATTGTCCGAAGTTAGAAAGAATCGTAAGAGTGGGTATCAATAAAGGCGAAATAGAAGAATTCGGTTCCTCTGATTTAACAAATGTTTCTAAAGGCGTATGTGAAAAGTGCGACTATCTTGTGAGAATTGAAGAAATTAAAAATGAATATGATTGCACATTTAAAACTGGCTGTGGGAATAATATTATTGCAACAATGTTCTGTACCAGTCTTGATTGTAAAAAATGTGCAAGAAATATAAAGAAGGGGGTAAGTAAAGTATGAAATTCTCTAAATTATTCAAAATGGGAACCGATGAAGCCGATGATTATATTAAGCACATCGCCGCTGAAGGAAGTTTAAAACAAATAGTACCAGAAAAATTTCCCCATCTCAAAGAAGCGCAACTATTGTATCGCAGCCCTTCCGGACTTGTAGCCATCACGAAGAAGCCGAAAGAAGGCAAATGGGAAGTTACGATAGAAACATAAGAAGGGGGTGTAAATAATGTTTTGGGATAACGACTTATCAGTGTGGCAGAATATTATGGTAAATTTCTCTCTAAGGCGGCAATTTAGACAGATCGCTAAAGGCAAATGGAAAGGAAGAGAGTGGAAGGAGGTCTTTAAGGAGCTGAAAGAGAAGACAGAAAAATGAAAAGGGAAGCGAAGGAAGGATTATCAATTCATGGAAGTTTATATTAGGCCTAAAACCGTACCAAGTAAGCAATTTAATTACAGTTTGGTTGTTGGGTGCCTTGGGACCTTGGTTCACCCCCTTTCTCCTGAGGCACCTGCGACAACACCGCAAAGCGTTGAAAGCAAAATAATTTGTTCAAACCGGTTTTTCTCTAGAAGAGAGACGTGTTGGGGAAGAAACGGTACAAGATAAAAATGGTAGCTAGTTCTTAATAAGGCAACTCTAATAAACACTTGACTTTATTCCTATTTGTATTATAATAATAGTAGAGATAAATTGAAAAAACCAAAAGGGGATGAAGAAATGGCTGACCTGAATAAAGCTAGGGACAAGGCGGTAAAAGATACCGTCGACAAGCTAGATGCTGATGGTTATATAGTCGGTCCTACTGCGAAAAAAGTAATCAAAGGAAGAATAGAAGTCGCTATGCTTTTTCCGACTCTAGGACCGGAGTTCCAAGAGTTACAAGATGAAATTGAGCAGGTATTGATCGATGGAAATCTATTGATGGGAGTGAAAAGCAAGAGGGGGTAAAGAAATGGACGCTTTTTCAGTTAAGGGTCACAGAGTTACAAAAAGGCTACTTGTTGATGCCTTACATACATTAGGGCTTCGTGGGAACTCAACCACGGCAAGAGCCGAACTTTGGAGCCGGCTCAAAAACTATTTAGAGTCTAATGGCCTTACAGTTGCTCCGATTAAGAATCCTGGAATCGTATCCTATGTGAGGCAATACTCAAATACCCTTACCGAAGCCTATCAACAGACCGGACGATTAGAAAGATTAGACGAGAGCCAATCTTTGATTTGCTCCTGGCTCATAGAAAAGTTCCGTTTGTCTAATAAGGTAGTGGCTAATAACGATCTAATACAAAACAGGATTATTATCGTACCTGAGGAAACCCCTATAGGTGCATTGAAAAGCTTAATCGAAAAAGGAATCTAGAAAGGGGGTGAAATATGTATCTAGAAAAATTAAACATCTTTGGCTGGGAGAAGATTGAAACCACTCTCTTAACAGCATTAGCTATAAAGAGACCTGTATTGCTTATCGGAGAGTGCGGCACAAATAAGTCAGAAGGTGCTCGAAGGATTGCGGAAAGTCTTGGGTTAAAGTTTTGCAGGTACGATGCTTCGAAGGCAGTGTTTGAAGATGTAATTGGATTTCCAAATCCGCAAAAGCTAAGTAACGGACGCTTAGATTATGTATCAACGCCTCTCACTATTTGGGATAAAGAATTTGTGTTAATTGATGAAATAAATCGAGCAGCTCTTCAGATGCAGAATAAATGGTTTGAGGTTATCAATGAGCGAACATTAATGGGCCAGCCAACAAAGATAAAGTATGTTTGGAGCGCAATGAATCCATCGAGTACTGACTATATGGGAACAAACGAGTTAGATAAGGCATTGGTCGACAGGTTTGCACTCTATATTAGAATTCCAGATATTTACTCGATGGATGGGGATGCAATGGTTGAAATCATCAAAAAAGGAGACGACTTTATAAGCTCAACAGCCTTAAAGCAACTCTTTACAAAAGTTGATGGCGTCCCAATACAACATTTACCGTACCAGGAAAAGTTAGTTGAATTTGCCAAGACCATTAAGTATGAGTACAAGAAACCAATTTCAGGCAGAAGACTGGTACTACTGAATGAAGTACTAGAGGGTATTACGAAACTGCAAAAGACTTGCCCAGAACTAAAAATGGATCTAAGCGACGTTCTAGGGAATACGATGTATGATTTGGAACCAGAACGGGTCAAAGAAGTTTGGGGTATTTTATTTGAGGGTAAGGTCGATGTTGTAAGCTTAATGTCTGCGGACCTATGCGGGAAGTTAAAGTTCGTTTTAGATGAGAAAGAAAACCTTACAAAGAGAAGCAGCGCTTTAGGTTGGATTCTAGATTATATTCAAGGTTGTGCTCCAGAGGAAACTTATGTTTACTTGAGAGTTCTATCCACAGTTAAGGAGGAAGGCCTAAGGTCAATTATTTGGAAGACTTATTCAGAAAGGTCGTTCCAGTTAAATGAGGAGCAATTTAAAAAAGTAAAAGGAGTTGCGATAGCTGTGGCAAAGAAACTAGGCTATGAAGTCGAATATGGTCGAGTAAGGAAATTTGGTAAAGTTGAAAAGGTCATAATTTAAGGATAACAAATGTTTTTTGCTAACATTACAAAAACAGAGGAAAGGCTTACAGAGGCAAAGGAAAAGCTTATTGCAGGTTGTAGTGATCCATACCTCATTATCTCGTACCTTAATATCGCTAAATACGAGTTCTGCAAACATACTAAAACGTTGACGATTTCAAAGACACCTGGGGAGGAAAATACGACAATCCATATGTGCGAAACTTTTGTGGACGAGTATAACAAGTTCCTTTATATCTTGTTACTCCATGAGTTTTATCACCATGCTTTAGCACATCTGTGGTTTAATGATGAAGACTTTGATTCACTTCTGCTAAACGTTGCGATGGATGTAGTAATCAACTTAAAAGTTGATGAGATAAAATCAGGCTCTTACCTTTGGGAAAAGATGTACCCTGTAAAAGAAATGAAGGAACTTGAAACCTTAAAAGGCTTCACGCATTATATATTAAGACCTAATTGTTTGAAAGGTATAGATAGAGCAGACCTTAAGGCAATTGATAAAAGGGTAGTAAAGGCAATAAAAAACCTACGCACATTTGCAGAGGCAAGCGATTTTTTGGGCGTTTATTACATCCTAGTTAAACTATTTGGCGAGCACAAACCTATTAGAATCATTCTATTAGGATCTCATCCTAAGCCTGGGGAGAAGTTAAAAAAGCTTCCCGGTGATATTATTGTACGGATTGGGAATCATCTAGACAAACAGAGTGGACTTGCTGCAGGACACGGGATTGACCTCGAGGAGCAATTTCAAAAGATCAAAGATACCCCAGCCTACAAAAAGATTCTTGAGTTAATTAAACCAATAATGAAATTTTATGAGGAGAAACAAAAAACTATTGCACCAAGAAATATTCCAAGGAGGGCGGCCTTATTCTTAGCGGCAGGCTTCTTCCCCACTTTCTACGAACAACCATACAGCAAAACCTCTGAGAAAAGGGCTACAATCTACCTAGATGTTTCAGGCTCTATTAAATATAAGATTCCGGTTCTTTATGGAATCGTAAAGAATCTGTCACTATATGCTACCCTCAAGATTTTTCTGTTTTCTAATAAAGTTGTGCCCATTACTATCAAAGAAATTAAAGAGGGTAGGATTAGGACAACGTGGGGTACAGATTTTGATTGTATTGCAGAAAACATTTTCAAGGATAGGAGTAAGCTCAATTTTATTGTAACCGATGGTTATGCTACAATGGAAAAAGAAAACATGGATAGACTAAAAAAGCTAGACGTAAAAACTCTCGGGATATTGGCAGTCAAGGGCGACACGAGAGAGTTAGAAAAGTTTTGTACTAAAGTAGTCCACATCACAGAACTCGATTTTAAGTCCAATGAGAGATAAACAAAATTGAATTTATAGGAAAATACCGCCATAACCGGTCGTTTTCCCCACTTAAAATTTTAAAACGTGTAAGAGTATAACTAAAGAAAAGAAAATAGATTTCTTAAGGAAGGAGGGGTCAAAATGAGTCACCCATTAAAGGAAATTAGATTAGTGAAGAAACTGACCCAGTCTCAATGTGGACGAGTGCTTGATTTATCAGGGCAGATTGTTTCTCAAATCGAGAACGGATCATACAACCCAGGCACTGAAATTCTTACAAAGATTGCGCTCACCTTTGAGCTGAACCCAGGCGACTTCATTAAGAGTGTAGAAAAATACCTTGCCTCTAGACGGCGAGAACTGAAGAAGCAAATCGCTTCTAGTTGAGGGAGGCGTACGATGCAGGAAAAGAACGAATTTGGCTACAGAAAAAATACCCGAAAAGACCTCTATTGTCAGTTGCTATTAAAGGGTACTTATTCAAAACCAGAAATCCTTAAAGCAGTTAAGGAAAAGTTTGGGTCAGCTTCAGGTAATGCGTTTAACTTCTTTCTGCGGGACCTTCGACTCTCCGGACATACGATAATTGCAGCCCCGATACTGAAATTAGTTCCAAAGAAAAAGTAGGAGGGAAAAATGATTACAGACAAGACAGCACGTAGGATGGGGGTTAAGTTTTTTAAAGAACAAGGGTATCCAAAGCTTGCAAAGACTTTGGTAGAAAACCACCTTTGTACAGATGCCCTCTTCGAGGTCGCAGCAGAGTCACTCGGGAAAAAGAAGTTGAAACAATTATACTTAGCTCTTCCAAAGTCGCTGAGGACTTACTTTTTGCATTTCCTCAATGGGTACAATGAACTCCGATTACAGAAAGCAATCAACCAAATTTGGGATAAGCTCTACGATTCGCATACTAGCGACAGACCAGAACGAAGAAAGGATTTCCAAGAGTTTATGAAGGAGATGGACGAGGCATTGCAGAGGTACTTTGAACGATGAAAAGTCTTTATGGCTATAAAAACGGTACCAAAAGGTATTACTACTCCAAACTATTACTAAAGGGTTGGCTGTCGTTAGAGGACCTCAATAAAAAGGTTCGAAGAAAGTTTGGCTTTGCCTCTACCCAAACCTTACGTTTTGTCTTTGATGAACTAAGAAAAAAAGGAGTTAAGCTAAAAAGAGAGGTCTTTTACAGGCTTCGGGAAGGGTGGTAACGCATGAGGAAGCCGGAGGAGGATAAAATGAAGTTTGAAGGAGAAAATAAAATAAGGCTATGGAAAGGGATTCTATATGGTATAATAGGAGCTATTCTCATAACAGCTGTGGTATTTCTTACAGCAGGGCTTTATGCCCTTGACCAATACTACCTAGATAAGGAACCACAAAAGTATCTAAAGGCTTTGGATATTGATTGATATAAAGCTAAAAAAGGAAATAGCTAATGAAGAATAGACTTATCTGCGCTGATAACATGGATGCTTTAAGAACCATAGGAAAAGAGAGTATAGACCTTATTTATATTGACCCACCATTTTTCAGTCATAGACAATATGAGGTAATCTGGGGTGATGAAGGGGAGGTCAGAAGTTTTGAGGATAGATGGGAGGGTGGAATCAATGTTTATATTGAATGGATGAGGCCGAGAGTAGAAGAGTTATACCGAGTATTAAAACCTACTGGCTCTTTTTACCTTCATTGTGACTGGCACGCTAACGCTCATTTAAGGATTATGATGGATGAGATATTTGGAGTTAAGAATTTTAGAAATGAGATAGTATGGTATTACACTAGCGGTGGAGGACGACCAACAAGATGGTTTAATAGGAAACACGATACTATTCTTTATTATTCGAAAACCAAAGACTGCTTCTATGACGGTTTGGCAATCGGAGAGAAAAGAACTAAAGATGAAGGTACTTTTAGTGGATACTTCAAGACAGATAAGAAAGGTAGGAGATATCAAGAGGTTCGTAGCCACGGCAAGGTTTATAGGTACTATACTGACGAGGCAAAGAATCCTGACGATGTATGGCTTATTCCTAATATCCCACAACGAGACTTAACAGAACGTTTAGGTTATCCCACCCAGAAACCAGAAGCCCTTCTAGAACGCATTATCACAGCAAGTAGTAAAAAAGGAGATGTTGTCCTGGACGCTTTTTGTGGTTGTGGAACTACTTTAGTAGTTGCTCATAAATTAAGAAGGAATTGGATAGGAATAGATATATCACCAACAGCAGCAAAGGTAATGAAGAACAGGTTAAGAAAGGTAGGAGATATAAAAGACAGTGATTATATCACTACCGGGATGCCTATTACTATAGGAGATTTAAGAGAATTAAAACCTTTTGAATTTCAGAACTGGGTTATTCACGAAATGGGGGCGAGACAGAGTAGAAAAAAGGTAGGAGATTTTGGCATAGATGGTTATTTTATTAAAGACCTATGGCATAATGAGGCAGGTATTCAGGTAAAGCAGTCCAGTAAAGTAGGACGTAATGTAATAGATAATTTTGAAACTGCCCTAAAAAGGAAGAAATATAAAGAGGGGTATATTGTTGCTTTCAGCTTCACCAAAGGAGCTTGTGAAGAGGCAGCAAGGGTAAAAAATCAAGAGGAATTAGAAATAAAGCTAATAAAAGTTGAGGGGCTACTATATAAGAAAAAGCCTATACTTTGAGAAGGGACCACAAGGATAATAAAATGATAACCGATGAAAGAAAAGAAGAGTTGATTGGTCTAGCAAAGTCAGTTACTCAAACAATTAGAACGATGGGTGCGAAAACTCCAGAGGAGACAGAGTTTGTGATAAATACAATGGTAAAGGCAGAAGGATATACTAATACAATAGAAATTTTTCAAAAGGAATGTATGAAGGTTTTGAGGGATACTCTCTTTGGAGACAAAAAGGGGCTATCGGAAAGAGTTGAGCAGCTGGAAGAACGGGTCGAGAATCTTTGTGAAGGGGAGAGATTAAGAGAGGACTAGATGAAAGAAACCACAGTCACCACAACTGAAGATGCTTGGCAATGCGAGGTATGTGGGCGTAAACATACTGACGAGTGGGGAGGTAAATGGTGCATCTTTCATTGTCCTTTACATGGTGAGTTTTGTAACGATGGATTGAAAAATTGTGGTTTGTATAGGTACGTAGAAAGCCATAAAAAAGACCAAATTTGTTGTCCAATATGTGGCTGGATTGCAGTCGATGATTGGGCTGAAAAGTATGATAAAAGAAAAGGTGAGTTTCCTAAGACCGAAAAAGAATTAAAGAGTTTTTATTGGAACCAGGATTGGGTGTTAAAAAACAGGATATGTTATAGCGGAATGATGTCTTACAGAAGACTAATGGAGTATTAAATGGCAAAGATTGCTTGTCCTAATTGTGGATACACCGAGTTCTTTGCAGAAACAAACTGGCTTTTTACTCAGGAGATTATAGGTGGTAAACCGTACCCGGAATTCGGCGAGATTATTAAAAGCAAAACCATAACCATAAAAGTTATTTGTGTTAAATGCAAGAAAGAGGTAACGAAGGAAATCTTTAAGCACTGGCATCTTGATCAATTAGTAAAATGATTATTAAGACCAAAAACCGTACCAAAACGGGGATTGACTTATGAAGCAAGGGAGCAAAAACATGCAAAAAAGAAAGGAGTTGCTAGATAAAGCAGACCTCCTACTTAAACAAGCTTACGACGATGAGACTTTGAAACCGATAGAACTGTGGGAAATTGCAAGGTGGAGACTCTCCTTTGAGGTCGAAATTGACGTTCGTGACGAGCTCTTTCGACTCAGGCAACTACTCAATTCGACTAGGAAGGAAGGATAGTTCTAGACAAAATTAGGTGCCGATGCCTTAACGTCCCAGAGGCGGAAAGGGCTTAAAAAGCTCTAGGCATTGGCACCATAAAAGGAGGAAATGATGATTAGTGACGAGACAGCAAGAGAAATGGGAGTAAAGTTCTTGCGAGAGAACGGGGCAGGGAATGTAGCAGAAAAGCTTGAGAGAGACGAGACTCTCTGCTTGGCGGATGTTTTTACAGCGGTTTTGAAGGAATTTGGAAAGAAAGGAACCAAGAAGCTCCTCTTACAGCTACCTCAGCGGCTCCAAAAATATGTTTACTATGAGTGTCTTGGGAGGCCAGAGGAGCCAGCAAAGTTTAGAGACGCGCTTGAAGACTTATACGACGAGCGTCCGGAATCTGATTCTGATCGTCCAGAGCGTCTCAAGGAGTTCGGTCCCTGGATAGCCAAAGTTGAGAAAACAATAATGCGCTACTTGGATGGGAAGCTGTAGACAAAGGGGAAAGAAGAAACATGTTTAAACTAACGGAGTGGGAAAAATTAAGGTGGGCTGCAACAACTTCACAACTCAAAAAGACGGCAAACAAGTTTAACATACCAATTGATGATATTCCAAAGACTACTAAACGAAAAGAAGGGTTGGCAACAAGGATTGCAATACACCTTGGCATCCCACAGGATGTCAGCGACTTTCACGACGTAAAAGAAAGAATTGTCGAATGCTGTAGTAGGATCTATGGATTTGGTACCCTGGAGCAATGGGAAGATATGAAGAACGAGGAGGAACGGACAATCAGAGACATCTGCAAAATGGTCAAAAAGCCCTAGGTATCGGCACCCGTAGATACAGACCTGTAGTTTAAGTGGAGAACGCCGGCGACCGTGAGATGGGGAGAGGGAGTGCGCACCGGCTCCCCCAGGTCTGCATCTACCTTAAAGGAGAACTCGTTGAGTACTAAAAAGTTATCACCGAAGTACTATATGAGTAGTAAACAGAGGAATAGTAAAAAATTCTTCGGGAAAATGTTGCTTAAAATGATGAGAGAACTTGGTTTTCCTGAAGAAGAAATTAAGGAAGCTCACGAAGAGATTAAGGAAGCCCGTAAGAGGAGGTAATAGCAATGTGGATATTATTAACTAAGAAATTACCAACGAAACCTTCGCCTCCAAAGCTATCAATCTTTTGGAGTATTCCTTGGCCTAATGAAGCATTCGTCAAGGAAGAAAGAGAATGGGTGGAAAAAGCTAATACTACTCTCTTAGAAAACAGTTGGTTTGTTATAGAAGTTGAAAGAAATGCTGATGAATGGGAAGGTGCGAGACAAATTAGATACAAGAGTAAAGAACTCAGGGTGTTTCCACACGAATTCAATCCAACAACGACAGAACGTATGGAGATTTATATCAATGAAGGGGCACATACACTTGTGCCTGAAAGCCCTGCTGAAGAAGCTGTAATTCAAAGAACTCTAAAGAAGGGTGAAAGACAAATTTATGAAGCAGCGATTATAGACGGTGCGACAGAAGCACAAGCTATGGCTACTGCTTTAAGACAAGACATTACACTGCCAGACTGGAAATTTCCTCCAATCGGGTGGTATAGGCCGAATCCAGAAATGGCTGTTTATTTTTGCTACCCATGGGAAATGAAGGAGTGAATAAGGAGAAGGAGATGTCAATACTGAACAATGCAATAATGCGAACCACAGTGTATGAAAGAATGGAGACTCTGAAAGTTGTTTTCAAATGTGTATGGGAGCATACCAATGCCGATGGAAAGTTTGTAGCGGCCTGCGTTCCTTG
>Ga0209977_10000426_pt1 | contig 16513 bp, 36 predicted proteins | sample SumtaG_2_FD_183113 | JGI IMG/M metagenome (GOLD analysis project Ga0209977, IMG submission 183113) | Deep subsurface microbial communities from Indian Ocean to uncover new lineages of life (NeLLi) - Sumatra_00607 metaG (SPAdes) (version 2) | ecosystem: Environmental > Aquatic > Marine > Oceanic...
CCCTCCCCTGGTGATTCAAGGTTCCCCCAATTCTGTCCGATTGAGACCTCCACAGTAAATTTAGGATAGCCACGAATCTCATAATAAAGAGTCTGAAAACCATCCCTTATAAACTCAAGTAACTTAACAGTCTTCGGCACTTCAAAAGACAAAGAGTCATGGGTAGACAGGATAAGTTTAATACCAAACTCCGAATACTTTTCTTTAATCTGTTTGGTAATCTTCACCATCCCCCTCTTTACAATGTCAGCAGCAGTCCCCTGAACCACTTGATTATACGCTATCCGTCCAGCCTTCTGTCTCTCCTTTATATCTGGACTATCAAAACCGAAAATAGGAACCCTCCTGCCAAAATACGTTTGCACAAACCCCCTCCCTGTTGCTTCTTTAGCTATCATCTCCGCCCCATGAAACATTCTGGGGTATGAACTCAAATAACGATTCCTGAACTCTTTCGCTTTATCATAACTTGTCTCCGCTTCCTTATTAAGCTTTCTGTAAAGTTCACCCGCTCCCGCTCCGTAAATAAGTGTAAAATTCAAAGTCTTACCCAGATACCTCTGTGATTTCGTCACACTCTCCAAAGGCACATTAAAAATTAATGCTGCGGTTTGAGTATGAAAATCAACCCCCTTTTCAAAAGCATTAAGAAGTGCGGGCTCTTGAGTAACTCCTGCCGCTCCCCTCGCCTCTATCTGACAATAATCAAATTCCAAAAACCAACAATCATCAGGGACAGTAAAGCCCTTCCGTATATCACAAACAATCTTCGACTCTTTCTTACCTTTAACATAGACTGACCAAGATTCCTTACGTGGAATATTCTGCAAGTTCGGGTCAGAACAACTATAACGTCCTGACGGAACCCCTGTTTGGTTATAAGACGCATGAATTCTACCATCATCCTGAATAAATGAAACATACTTCTTAAAATATGTGGTTCTTCTCTTCAAAATCTCCTTATAACTAACAATATTCCTCACGATAGGTTGTCGCCACTTCAAGACCTCAAGAATATCAATAGAAGTCTTTGGCTTACCTGTCGGAGTGTAATCACCACAAGGAAGCTTCAGATATTCATACAGAACCTTCCCCAACTGTTGTGAGGAAGCGATGTTAAACTCAATCTGCTCCCCCACTGCTTCCGAGACCTGAGCTTCAATAAGCTTATGCAAACCTTCAAGCTTTTCATCCAACTGGTCTTGCTCTTCTTTAAAAAACTTCTTATCTATCAGGATTCCGCTTTCCCTCAACCATTGAGTTACTGGGAAAACCGCATTCTCCAGCCTATAAATCTTATTCTCTCTCAATACAGAATAAAGCTTTCTATAAATAAGATAGGCAGCTAAAGTGTCTCGTCCACAATAATCTGCTGTCGCTCCAATAGGAGCCTCTGCTATCGAGTTCTTATTCTTACTGAGCTCTTGTGAAGTCATAAACTCTCCATAAGACATTACTCCCACTTCTGGGCATTCCACATCAGCAATAGCTTGCAGAGACATGGCAGGATAGATACCATTTACATATGCTAAGAAACTCGCATCGATGCATTCTCCTTTGTGCACAATCCCTGCCGAGAGTTCCAGAAATTCCAAGTCGAAGACTGCATTGAAAGCAATCAAAGAAGCCTGAATCAACAAAGGTTCAAGAAGACGAAGAGCTTCATTTCCGTCAAATGGCTGGTCATATTTATGGTTTATAGGAATATATATAGCTCCTTCTTTACTCCAACTCATACCTATTCCGACTATTTCATTCCGTCTTGGGTCAACTCCTGAAGTTTCCAAATCTATAGAGAAGAACTCCCGCCTATCCCGCAGGCGTTGGAGGAAAAGTCCCAACTTTATAACCTGCTTCAAGTCTTTAAGAGCTACAAATTTCATTTTATCCCTTTGGTACAAAATATTTCATAATAAACCGAGCCAGCACCCGATAAACATCCTGAGACTCCTCTTGAAGTCCCTCAAAAGGAGGAGCCGCCTGTCTCTGGATATACCCTTGTTCAATTCGCTCCTCCGCAGAAATAGCATGTAACCCTATCGCCAAAATCTCCTCAGTAAGGACTACTTTTTTCGAAACCAGACCTGGCAAACCTGGAATCTTATCAAAAACCTCCTTTGAATTCGGAGCAACCTTTGGATACTCTTTCATATGCTCTTCATAGCTCGAATGTGTATCTTCATGTTTACATTCCGAATTAGTACACCAGGACAGCTTTAAAGCATGAACATAAATCATCGTCCGTCTTCTGCACTTCGGACAAACTCTTCCTCTCAACTGAACACCTCTTTAAGAATTAAATAAAGTAACCTCCACACATTATAGGACTTCCTGGGAAAGTTTTTAAGCTCTCCCATTCGCCAAAGAGTCACTCGCTTGCCCCATAGGACATACCGATAATTTCCCCTCTCTCTTATTCCCGATGTACCATCATTCACAATCTCAGCTCTCGCTATCTCCTTACCCTTTAGCCCTGCAACCAAAGGAGGAATCAATTCAATCGTTATCCTAATCATTTTATGTCTCCTAACTTCTCCACAACATCCTCAAGCTGAACAATGTCATCCCGTTCTTCTTCAAGAATAGCATCAAATTGCTCCTTATCCAGATATTCTTCTACAGCCTCCCGCACAATCCGCTCTAAATCACTGGGACTCAAAGCATCTAGTTCCCAGCTACTCTCCCCATGTCTCGCAATATACCCTGTAGCCCTAGGGTCTGTAACTTTAGCAGGGTTAGGTGGTGGGTGAAATTCCTCAATCTGCTCCATCGTCAAGGCTACATGAACAACCTCAAGCTTTTCCGTCTCAAATTCAAAAAGCCTATCTTCAATATCTCTTATCATATCCAGACCACTAGGGTCATGGTCTCCAACATAAAGAACCACTGTAGGCTTCGCCTCAAGTTTAAACCGCTCAGCAGCTCTATACATAGCTGAACAACTCGAATACCCCCTATTCACTAATAGACGCACATGATACCACTTTGACACTCTCTTCAAAATATTGGATACAGCGTCTTTCTCCGTCCAGATTTCAATAAGAGAATCTTGCCCCTCTTGTCTATCCCGCTTATACTGATTAATCGTGTCCTCAAGAGCTTCTTCAACACCATTCACTGCATATTCAAGGTAAGGGATTCGAAGCCTATCCTCCAAGAAATTCCAGTCAGTGTGTCCACACATTCTAGCAGCTACCATCACATTGCTCAGCTTTGCGTACTCCGACACTATGTTCGGAATGATATTACGTGCGACAAGCTGATAGTAGAGCTGTCTTAAAGTAAGCCTATAACCTTCAGCGTCATAGCTCTCCAGAATAGTATTCGCATGACCAATCAAGAGCTGTCTATCTCCTGAAATCCTTTGTGCTTTAAATGCTTCTCTCATTTCTCACCTCATCCTTTTTCTTATAAACAAAACTTAATTTACCTGGCTTTGCACGAGTCTTCTCCTTCACAGCAGAATAACCCATCTCACTGAAAAAACCTATAAGAAGAACGGATAATTTAATCTCGGCATCCAGGACAACAATAGTTAATTTTACTGTTTCCTTTTTCATCTTCTCCTCCTACCTTTCATAAACTTCGTCCCATAAGAAGAGTCTCCTAGTCCTGGCATCATTTTAATCAGAACATTAGTCTTACCCTTCTGTTCCTCAGCTTCATGACAGGTCTTATGAGCCCGCACCACTCCATCAGTTCCTTTATCAACATAGAAAACTCCTCTGTCCCCTTCAAAGCCTTTCTTACAATAATAACAAAGTTCTTCTTTATCCATGTCTCCTCTCCCTATAGATTAAAACTCTTTTCCTCGCATATATAAGAAGAAATGCCCATAAAGCAATAGAAGCACCTACTCCTTTACTCCAGAAAAAAGACGCACAAACTCCACAGAACACTGCAACTAATAAGCTCTCCACAGTAAGTAGAAACTTTTCAAGCCTTCGATACATTCTATCTTTTGCTATGCTCATTCTACTCTCCGTTATAGCAGACATCCTGAATCGCCTGCAAAATCTCCTCATATCTCTCAGCCTTTTCTTCTTCCGTGAGCCCTTCTTCAATCTCAAGGTCAACGTCTTCCAACTCGCTAATCATCTCATCAACGGAATCCACCCGACCTTGAAGCATTTCTCCCGTCGGAGCATCCTGTAGAGATTCTGGCATGTTGTCCCGCTTCTCCTCTGTTTCATCTCTAAGCTCTTCAAGCTGACCAACAATACCCTCAACAAAAGACTGAGCATCATCAGCAATAGCTTCAACACTCAGCCCTGCTATATCTCCATCTTCAATCGCATACATGGTCGAGAGGAACTCTGAGCCTGTCATTTGGCTCCTGGTGGGTTTACATGCCAAACAAAGGATACGGAGTGGCTGAAACCGACTCTGAGAGAACCTGTAGTATTCATCTCCGACCTTAATTGGTTTCTTGCATCTGGAGTTGGAGCACTCATACTCCTTCCTAGCTTTTTGTTTCTTTAATGTAGCCATCTTTTCTCCAAGTTCAGCAAATCAATTACATATTGAATAGGATTTATTATTGTACTCTTGTCGCTCCCCGCAAAAAGCAAACCGACCACATTCCTATTCATATTCAAAACCGCCGACCCGCTATCTCCTCCAGCACTCATTGAACCTGCTAAAAACTGGTCAACAAATACAGCCCGTCTCCCTTCTCCATATGAAACTGTCACTGCTACATCAACCTGAAGAATCTCTCCCACAGTCCAACCTGTTGTTCTCCCGCTCTTCTGAATCGCCATCCCCAGCCCTCCTTCGGCAAACCCAAGAGGGATTCCTATACCCAGAACAGTATTCTCCACATTTCCATCATCAATTGGCAAAGCAATCGCCGCATCCACCAGATTATCCTGTTGTGAGTTAATCAACTGGACTCTTGAACCACGTTTAGCAGCAGAAGCTGAGAAATTCAGCATTTTAACAACAGCCTTCCCAATCTTACATCCACTGGGAGGACTAGGAGCATCTTCAAACCCAATAGGAACAAAATCAGCTAAAATAGCGATTCTATCTCTCCATGCTCCATCATCAGCTTTCCCTGGCTGAAGGATACTATCCCCAATCGAAGCCTTGTTTGAATCTGCCAGGACATGATTATTCGAAAGGATATATGTCACTCCATCTCTTTGCACCAGACAACCCAGCGTGCCAGCACTGATGCTCTCATGTCCGATACTCACTCCTCCTGGTGCAGGTCGCCACTTGTCTGTCCTCAATTTAAGAGCCTTAATCTCTCCTGTCTCAATAACGTCTGTTTTCTCTCCTTCAACTTCCTTCGGAATCAAATCCTCTTTCTTCAAGTGAATAAACAGCTCCTTCTTCGACACTGAACAGACAATCGCTTTCTCTGTAGTCTTAACTCCTGCTGTCTCTCTGAATCCTCTTCCAACCGCTACAACATTTTTCTTTTTCAATAATTCCTTTTGTAATTCTCTCCATCTTTTTTTATTCATTTTTTCTTCCTCCCTTTGCATAGGTGACATTTCTTATCGTAAACATCCCCATGTATTTTAGTAAAAAACTTGATTTCAAGCTCTTTCTGGAGACGAACAACATCCTTAGCACAAGGATTACAAAGGCACCTTACTTGAGTACACTCCTTTCCCTCAAACTCAACTAGGTATGCTTTAATCATTTCTCCACCTCCTTTTCCTCTATAAATTTTTTCAGCTTCTTAAATTTATTAAAGGCTATTCTTATCTCCTTTGGAGAGCTCACTTTCCTCACAAACTGATAACACTCAGCACAATTCACTGCACCGAATGAACAGATGAACAAAGCTCCGACAGTTCCGCAATGCGGACATTCTTCCGTTTTAAGGCTCATCTCTTCTTCCCAAGCACGGCTAATACGACTTTTAGGCAAGCTTCAAGTGGGGTCTTGCCTTTTGCATCAATAACTTCTGCGTCTTTAATTTTACGATGAAGATATACTGAAGCCTCCCAGTAATCGGGAAGGAGAGACTCAACTCCAACTTCCTCATATTTTTTATACAAAAATTCCAAGCAGTCGGATATAGTCGCTATCCATACAAATTCATCAGATTTATAATATGGCTTATCTTCCCCATCTGCCCAAGGATAAGTTTTGTCCTGCTGAAATACATGATAAGCACCATGCCAATCATCAGGCGGTTCAAAGCTCACTCCTTTCTTCGCCACCTGCTTACACAGGCTTATTTCTTCTTTGGTGAATTTAATCATTTCTCTACCACCTCCACTCCTGCCTCATTGAGCATCCCAATAAGGTTTTCTCTAGTGCATTGATGTGGGTCTTCATTAATCATATTAACATATGTCTTAACAAACTCCTCTGTAACTCTTAGCTTCTGTATCATCTTCCTTATTTGGTCTTCAGCTTGATTTAATTTATACAATCGTTCATCAAATTCATCTTGCGGTATATCTAAACTACCCTTTAAATCTCTTATGTTTCTTCTCCCCTCCTCAATTGAATCTCTTATGATTTCCAAAAGCTCCTCTTGATTTAATTTACTCATTCACTCCTCCTAAAGTTTTTGATTTCCTTAAAATCTCTTGTCGCTTAGCCTCTAATTTCCCATAGTTCTGCTCAGTAATTAAATCATTATCCCTCATGAATTTTAGATTCATTCCTGTTTTGAGTAACAAATAGTTGATTTGAATCTTCCACACCACATAATTCCATTTTTCAACAAACCACTTTTTCATTCACAGCTCCTTTTTACCATAAGGATTATTCCAATCAATCATAAGCCAGGACTTCCACATCGTATAAACAATGAAACCACCAAAAGAAATAATCATTTTAAACCATAAGCGACCATCCCAATAAGTTACAACCCACATTAAAAAGACCCAAACCAAACTGCTGATGATAATCGCTACACACGATGAAATTTTTAATTCTAAATATTTGTTAGTTGACATAATCCTTAAGCATAAACAGCACGAATATGATACCAGCAACGAGATTGAACCCCACCATAAGTATAGGCAAAGGGTCGTCTAAGAATTCCTTTATGAATCTCATTCTAATCACCTCCTTTAGTTGACATAATCCCTGTTCTGCGACACTATCTATTGGGGTTAAAAAGAACGAAGTATCCCCAACAAAAAATACTACAAGCAAGGATTAAACCCAAGAACCCTATCGACACCTGAAGTGGTGTCTTAGTGAGTAAAAGGGTAAGCAACCCTGCCACAATAACAAGTCCTATCGACTTTAATATTCTCATTTTTATCTCCTATATCGCTAAATAATAAACCCGCTCGCAAAATTCACACTGATACATATTCAACAACAAAGTGGTAATCTCAGTACCAAACACCTCGTCCCACTCATGATACTCCACAGAGCCTGCGAAGATTAAATATTTCTCACAACACTCTATCATCCTGCTCTCCTTTATAAAACTGTCAAACGGACACTGCTTATACCCGAAAAAGCATAGGGTGGTTTGAGCAGTTATCCAGCTTAGTGCTCCGTCTCATTCTTATACTCAGGAGGTGTAACATTCAAGTCTCGGCTATCTAACACCAAATTGTCTCTCCACAGTCCAAGGATTCGAAACTCATCAAGCAGAAGAACTCCCCGACCCAAACACTGAGCAGCCAGCATTCTCATATGAAAACTTCCAAAAAGACAATCTTTCACCTCCCATCCACCACATACCTTACATTGTAAATCGCAGAACGGTTTCTCGCCTTTGAAAGCAATCATTTTTTTTACCAGGACAACAATAACAGATAAACACTTCCTAAGTTATCCCTCCATCGTAATAGAGAAAAGACTAAATATAATCGGCGGTATAAATCCTGGAAGTCCATCTTCTTTACTTCTTCTCTGCACTGCTTATAGTAGAACAAGTTCATCCCCAATTTACCAGACGCAACAGTCGATTGCATATAACCCATGCTCTTTATTCTGAGTTTCAGAATAAGAGTTTGGTACAGTCTCCTAAAGAACCTCTCAGGGACTATCTCCCGAAAATCATATCGGAGCACCTCCTGTTTCCCTTTCTTAAAAAGCTCATCAATAAGAAACATCTCAGGCTCCCCTCTCAGCAAATCAAATCGCCTCAAATCATCCAGACTAATTTCCTTCTTATTGAGAGCTTCAATAACGGAAAATATATTAAATAGATTACCTATAGTCATGTCTTCCCTTGTTAAATCAACATAAATCTCCTCTGAAGGAATAATTCCCATCGCAGAACTAAGCCTTCGTCTGACAAAATCTACTGTAATTGTTGGCTCCGTTGAGCAGTCTATAACAAGTCCCTTGCTACCCTTACCATAAATATCTTCAAAAACATCCTTAATCTCCTCAGCTTCATCCAGAATAATAGAACGCCCTGATAGCTCCTGGAGACCACTCAACAACTTTTTAACAATTTTTACATCCTCTCGCTTCTCCAGATTTAAAACATTTGGCTTCCACACCAAAATTCGCACTCCAAAACCCGACTCGTGAAGAATAAGCAGAGGAGAACCAACTATTTCATCTAAATGATACCAGACATTCGGACTCTCACCATCTGTTCGTTTAATTCTTCTAAGAAGAATCTTTAAAACATCGTTCTGTATCCGAAACTGTCTCCCCACAAGAGCATAAACTTTATGTCGTGCTTTCTGAATCCCCAACTCGCCTCCTCCTTTATCTGATGCCACTCCTGTTACCACATACTTGTCAGCGTCCACAGGCTCTTTTCCCGTCATCAGCTTCCTTTGAAAATTTGCCAAAAACCGTAGATACGTCACCTGACACTCCTCACCATTTTATACGTTATAATAAAAGGAAAGAGATAATCTTCCAAAAGAAAAGAAGTCCTCAAAAAATGAAACAAACGTTTTTCAAACTTTCCATCTCGCAGGAACTCACAGACTCCTAATTCGCTAGATGAAAAGATAGGATTTTTTTGAAACCACTCTTGAAACAAATGCACATATTGACGATGCTTCATCTCATCAAGTTGAGTAAACAAAATATGGAAGTTCTCTCCTCCAATAGTACTCAGACTATACATGAAAGCAATAAACCTTTCTTTAGACTTAAGCATTTCCCAGGCAGCGATGAGATTATATGCCTTCAAGTCCTCAAAATCAGTAATAAACTGCTCTGCATTATTTACCTTCAAAAATTCTTTAAATGATGCACTTTCCAGGTCGAAATGCTTCCCCTCAACAAAACATCGACTCCGAATAGTCAAAGGATAATTAACCAGGAACCCCCCATAAAACCATATCTCTCCTTTGCAGCTCTCATCTTCAAGAGTCTTCAAGAATATCCCCCAGGTATCTCCAACAAGCCAACCCACAACGTCAACTATCAGCACATCCTCTCCAGTAGAAAACTGCCGAAAGGAATCTAGACTATCTCGGACAACTTGTTTTGAGGAAGTATCACACTCGTGAAACCCTTCTCCAAAATCTTCTTTTTTAAACCCGATGAAAATCCGATGCATTTTATATTTGTTTCCTCTCTCTTAAAAGCTTACGCATCTTAGCCAATGCAAACTTCAACTGTCCATCCGAGCAACTCAAACGCTTTCTGATAACTGTATGGTCTATACTACCTGTTTGAAGGAAAGCAACAAAACAAACCCTGAAAAGCCTCCCCAGATTTATCTTACCACTAAAATATCTAACCAGGTAAGTCTGAGCATCTTTGAAAACTAATGAAATCTCCATCAAATCCATAACTCCATCCTCCACTCCTAAATTATCCATCTCTTCTGTTCCTTTCCCTGAAAACGTATTGTCATAAAAATTCATCTTTCTTCTCACCCCTAAAAGTTTCTTCCGAACGTAAGAAGAAAAGAACGGCAGAAGCTCACCTCGAATGCTTCGATATGTCTCTTTAAAACTTCTACTAAAAAGTAAAAAATCCACTGTAATATCATGAGCTATTGCCTCATAAGAATCCACATAATACCCTCTTAATGTCCCAAAAACTATTTCATGAGCCCTCTGACGAAGCTCAGGGTAAAGCCTTTCGACTTCAATCATCCGTCCTCCTAAAAAAATCTTGTTGAAATCTTCATAGCTTTCGAGTGTCGCTTATTCCCAGCCTCATCCTTGATTATCAATCGAACGTGTATATCCACATAACAAGAACATTTTTGGTCGGGTCGATTCTTTTTCCATAAAGAACGAAGCTCGTCAATCATAGGATTTATAGACAAAGAATCAAAATCTTTGATTATAGGATTTAAGGGACTAGGAATTGTCTGTCCTGCCATGAGCTTATATAGTATACTCTCCTCTTAAAAAAGTCAAGCAAAATTTTATATTACCAGATAGTCAAGAATCACCAATCTGGAAGGTTTAACCCCACAAAACCTCTTTGCCCAACAGAAATGGATAATCACCGCTTTTTGAAGCTTTTCATAGACTTTGCTCATCTCTCTGATAAGACAACGCATCTTCACATCCTCAATTGATTCTACTGTATAAAACCGTTTCTGAGAGATTCCTTTTGAAGGAAGACTATACTCTCCCAGTCCACCCTCATCAAAAGTTACATACCCACTAAATTCAACATCCACATTCTCTAACACAACTATCTCCCAGGTAGCCTCAAGAGCAATCGTCTCAACAAAAACCGTACCTAAAGGCATCCCATGCACATGCAAACTTCTTTTCCCATTCTTCTTGGCACCAATAATGCTCAAGGTCTTTGCTCCATGAAAAAGCTCCTTTAGCTGCTGATGTGCTCCCTGCCCGAAGTTAGTACTCGGATTCCGTAGAAAGAGCGGGACATTACAACCCCACTCCACCAATTGAAGAAATCTATCTAACCACATTCTCTTTTATAAAAGCTGGGCTTCATAATGTCTCGCTCAAGAGCACATGATTTCTCATTGTGCTAGTCAGACATACAAGCTAAGGCACTAATCCACCCAGCATATATCCTTTGGTTGCGGGAGCTGGATTTGAACCAGCGTAAGGCTTTCGCCACCTTGCTTATGAGACAAGTGAGTAACCAGACTACTCTATCCCGCATTTTTAACACATCTGCTCCTTAATAGCTTCCCAATCAAGTCCAAAAGTCTCCATACAGAAATGAACCCCCGTATGACACCTTTTGCACACAACCACAAAATCTTGAGGATTTCGTAAAACGCTCCTAAAACAATCACGAGTATCATGGTAATTACCATGTCTTTCATGAAAAACAAGAGCCTTCTTATTCCTCTGTGTGCAGAAGAAACATTTGGAGCCCAACAGAGCAAAAGCTCTTTCTCTATTATTCCTTCGATAAATTCTCTGCCATCTTAATTGGTTTTGGTAAGCCACACTTTCCTTATTCATAACCTATCCCGCATTATTCCTTTAAAGGTTCCTGCCTGACCATCGTCCTTCCTTCGCATTTAGGACACTCTTTCACGAAATATGGCTTGGAATCTTCCTGGTAAGCTGGAACCTCAGGAAACTCTTTCCAAAGCTCTACGTAGCCGCAGGAGCACGTCCAAATAAAAATATTCACCATTAAACTCCCTCCCTTTCTCCAGGTTTACACATCTTTCTTTTTCTTCTTTATAACCTTCCCCGATTTCTCTTTGGACTTAACTACCTGCTTCTTTATAACCTTCCCTCCCTTTGGAACGCTTTTTGTGGATGCAGGCTTCTGCAACTGCCGTTTGGTGATAACCCCCCTACCTGTAGTAGGATACCTTACAAGAATCCGAGAATAATAAGGATACCGATAATACCACATACACTGCCAGTAGGTGTATCCCCAGAAACCCCCATAGGGACAATACTGCCAGTGCTGGGCGTATATGCTTCGTGCTCTCCGAATAGGACTCTCATACACGATAACAGTGCAGCCAGCAGTGAATATAACCGCCAGAAGCAAAATTTTAATCTTCTTTAGAAAATTCATCTTCTTTTTATTTTCTTAAACTCCTCGATATTTTTAAGAATCCTTTCACCAGTCGCCCCGAACTCTATGATGGGGAACCACGAAATTACTTTGTACTTGTTAAGAGCCCAACCATCCCCCTTCACTTTGGGGTTCGAATCCAGAATCTTTTCTCCGTCCCAGTACACAACGTGCTTCACCCCCTTAAACCTCATAGATTCAACGACTACATAAGCAGGATAATCTTTGAGCCGAAAATGTATTTTCAAACCAGTATCCTTACCCACAAAAGTGCGAGGACTCTCTTCATGGCTGTACCCGACTCCCAGGGTGTAACCACAATTCAAAAGATACTTGTAAAAATCCAAATCATTATACGGGGGAAGTTTAGTCCCGAAAAAGTTTTGAACGTCAGCAAGCGTTGTGCCCGTCGCCATCGCTGCCACACATGCGACGCATGAAACTTTATCCCCCTGTTTAATTACTTTGGTCATCTCCTAACCTCCTCTTCAGTTTGTTGGATTTATAATAGGTTTTTCTTTTTCCGTTTTTTTGAGTGGTGCGTTTTCCGTCTGTCTTGGGCTCATTTGATTGCATGTCTCCATTCATCTATTATACCCTATTTTGGGGTCGGAGGCAAAGTATTTTTGAAATTTTTTGGGCGGTTTTCCGTTGAGAATAGCTTCCCGCCTACATAGGAAACATCTCAATTCTTGGAAACGATTAGAGCCCGATACCGCTCCAAAGCCTCATGTGCCATAGGAGAAGTGTCCTTGTAGAGCTTAATGTGCCTCTCCAACCTTCTCACATGGCTACGTTCGTGTTTTCGGAGCATACGATAGACTCCATATTTACTATGGCGGGTTCGATGCTGACGGGCATTAGCTTTATTAACCCGTTTCGCATAGAGTTGTTCTTGCTGGGGCATGATGACCTCCTTATACTATTCAGCCATCATGCCAACCTCCTGTGTTTGAATTGTTCATACCCGTACAATACCTGAACCTGACGCATGTGTCAACAGCAGGCTTTACGTTTTACCTAGTATTATTTCGTGTTTCCTCACGTTTCTACGCAATAAGATTTCGTCTTACCAGGGAGGTGTTTTTTACTACCTAAAAATTAATATAAAAATTTTATGCAAACCCTATATAGGAAACCTGAATAACACAACACAAGTAGGGGCACAACCTTTCCGATTTGCCTTACCATCCAACCGAGGAGTTGGCACGAATCTTGCATATGCAAGAAACATACCTAATCACTCAGAAACTTAACTAAATCTTTAAGCATGTAATACTTTACCAGTCTTTTCTCTCCGTCCCATACGGCGAACGTTTCCACGACATACCTTGCGGGAATAGATAACAAATAGTCTTTAATCTCTTTTGGGTCATCTCTGACTATGAGTTTTGACGGATGTCCTTCATCCTTACTCTTAATCAATGCTATATAAATCATATGTTTTCCTCCTTATAATGTAGTATAGGGGAGTATAACAAAATACTTTAACTCTCTATAAGATAAGGTATGCAAGCAAGATAAAATCACCCCACAACATGTCTGTTGTCTAAATAAGACATGCAAACTAAACAAGCTTTGCAATAGATACATGTTGTATATCAAGGATATAATGGGGTTACACTAAGAGACTTGCTTACTCTCTCTTAGATTTTTTTGTTTTCTGTCGTCTCATTGCAGAACGAAGCTTTGTAAAATGCTCAGATACAACAAAGCTTTTCTCTTTATCATCTGCTATCTGAACTGGAATATCGCCTTTCAATGATAACTTTGCTACGGTATCAGCACCGATAACAAATGTTTCTTTCTCGCCTTTCACTGTATAGCTGATACTGCCTTTCTGTCCTGTTACGTCAGCTCGGAACTCTTTTGAACCAAAAGCAATGATTTCAACATTGCCTTTCTTCTTGCATTCTGCTAAGAGACTATCGAACGATGTTGAACTGGTCTCTATATCTATTGAGACTAAATTCATTTTGTTTACTCCTCTGCTATACTCCCCCGATAACTACTATCTTATAAAGGGTTAAATTGTCAAGTCGCAAGCGATAGGCTGTCTACCTCTTAATGCTCGGAGTCGCTTGTTGTTTCATACTACCTTTATATATGCAAGATACGTGCCAAGTCAGACACATTGTATATAGTGCTTATCCAACAAACAACACCATATATAGGGTCTTGACAAGGCAGTGAATTCTCCAAAAGAGGACACATGTCCACTCTGGAGGACACCCTCTCTACCTCTGTTAGAAAGCTATATTGACAAGACATGTCCAATAATCATACAACTTGACAAAACAAACTAACTGTCCTCTTTAGAGGACAATCCGACTAAACTGATATACTTACGCAACATGTCCACTATCGAGGACAGCACCTCAGCGATGCAAAACTACCCAACAACCTATGCAATTACCAACGCACAGATTTCCCCAATCCTATTACCTTTTCCAACCTGCTCCATTTCCCGACTAATTTATTCCCAAGTCAACCTTCCTACCTGGCAACCTACCAACCTGTGCGTAACTTGTTTAAAAGTGGGGGGGAATGCGTCGTTGTTCCTACCTGCAACCTAACCTACCGAGGTGGTAAGATAATCCAGCCACAAGACGGTAATGTGACTCAGCCAGACAGATAGATTGAGCCTGCTACCTGTAACCTAAAGAAGTGAATGTGGTGTGGCTACCCCAGAGACAATATCAACCTGAGTAGGTTTGGAAACGGTTCTACACAGGGAGCTTCCCCCTCCTATATACCTTCCCTGCTGACATAATATATTTTCTTATCTCAACCTAACCTTAAATTAACAACCTAACTGTCCTCAAAAGAGGACACCTGTCACCTAAAGAGGACACTTCCAACAGTATGTTTATATACCTACATAGATACACTAGCTACCTACAAACATCATATGTATCTAACAACTCCTCTGCTTCACTCTCTATCTTAGCTAATATGAAGCTCTCCCCCTTCTCACACATCTCACTCCTAACCATATCTAACACCCTGCTCAAGAACTCTACCACAGCAAGGTCTTTTATCGTTATCTTCCCAGCTACCCTTAGTGCATTCTTTGCCATTCTCTTCTCCTTCCATATAGATAGAGAGGCAACCCAGCCGATGATGATACATAGGGGGTAATGAAGAAACATGGGGTGCCTGAATAGGCAAAAGACAGCCAGGTTACCTCTTTCATATCCTTATCCATGAGAAACACACAGGGTTTTTCGTCTCTAACCTTTCCAGGATTCTTTTCTGATTTTCCTTCTCAGGTTAAATTACGATTCCCCTTTTCGATGAGCCTTACTGATTATCCTCCAATCTTTCTCTAACTGCTTTAATAAAATCCTCAACATTCTGAGAAGCCCCTCGACTTAAAAACATCATATCTCTTTCCAGATGAACATTCAGATTAACACCCTCTTTGGATTCCAAAACCTGGATAGTCCACTTCAGAACAAATCCAGTAATCACACCAGTGATTTCATGAGCTTGGATAAGACCTGCATTCATATCTGATACTGTAATTGTACAATCCCACCTATCCACCAAACTGTCAATACTTGCCTGCCAAACTTCCTCTTTAGAATATTCTGGGAACACCACAATCTTTCTCATCCTGTAATACTTCTCCCTAGCTTGGTAGTCTCCTCTATAACCTGAGCAAGAAACAAACAGCAACAAACAAATGACTAAGATTTTAGTTCTCATACCTTCCTCCTTCGCTTCTTTACTGGTATATTCTTAAAGGTTACTCCATCCCAACCTTTTCTGATAGCTTGGATTAGCTTCATTAAGAACTCATCAAGTGTTCCATACACATTACCACAGGAAGCCTTTAACATGAGGCTTGTCTCTAACTCCTTGATTACCTCTTCATCCACCTTAAGGTTAATCTCTATCAGTTTAATGGCTTCCTCCCGTAGTTTTCAGCGAACATCAAATCCTTTATCATAGCTCGCTTCGCTTCATACTCAAATGGGTATGGTCTTCCTAACAGAGCAGCTAAGGTTATCCAACACTCAGGTGGGAACTTTCTAACCACCCTGTCAATATTAGCTTCCTTTACTTCATCCATTCAGGCATCCTCAATAACCTTCACACCTGGACGCTTAAGTTCCCGCAACCAGTACTTCAACTCCTTCCGCCGCAGAACTCTCCATTCCTCCATCTTCTTCGCCTCAGAAATACCTTCATCGAACATCTTCTTAGCAAAACCCTCACAACCCATGTGATGAAAGATATACCACAGGCAACTTTCACACTCAGAGAAATCACACAACGGACACTGACCATCATTAAACCGAGTTGCTCGTGGATGCTCATAGTAATCCAGCAAATCTTCTACTCCTTTAATAACCCTCTCCAGAGTAACCTTTGGATAAACACGAAGCGTAATCGGATACTCTTTCATTTCTTAACCTCCTTACTTAAACATTTTCCTCACAACAGCTATCCAAAAAACACATACCGCAGCCACAGCTATTAGTAAGGCACGCGCAGCTACCAAAGCTCCTGCATCTATACCCAACTTTTCTAACATCTTAACCTCCTTTCCTAGTATATTTGAAATTAAGACGAAGCTTACTCTTCTTCCGCTTACCCTCCTTCATCTGTGCTCCCA
>Ga0209977_10000427_pt1 | contig 16502 bp, 13 predicted proteins | sample SumtaG_2_FD_183113 | JGI IMG/M metagenome (GOLD analysis project Ga0209977, IMG submission 183113) | Deep subsurface microbial communities from Indian Ocean to uncover new lineages of life (NeLLi) - Sumatra_00607 metaG (SPAdes) (version 2) | ecosystem: Environmental > Aquatic > Marine > Oceanic...
TGAAACCCAACATTCTTAATATCAAGAATTTCTGAATTATTTAAAGAAGAAAATACCAAATAATTTAAAAGTTCAAATAATCGAGCGTGAATTTCTTCCAAATTTCTTATTTAGTAGGTCTGATTTAATTGTGGATAAATTAAATTATTTAATTAATCCTAATTCTTCTGGAGTAGGTCGAAATCGTTCTCCTTTAGAGCCTCCACCAAAATTACTAAATGCTTTAGCATTAAGATAATATAATAATTTATGCCTAAGTGTAATAATTTTATTTTCATCCTCGCTGAAATCAACTTTCCTAAAACTTTCTGCTATTATAGGTCCAGATTTAATTCTTTTACAAGTGTAAAAGAATTTTCTAAGTGGTAAGAGAATTTTAGTAGATAATGGCGTAGTTTGGGATCTGTGTTTTGCCCACGCCTTAACTTGAATTGTGATATCCTTGATTGGGATATAGAAATTTGTTTTAGTAGAATGATATAATAAAAGTATAGGTCTTTTTGATGGTTCTATAGATTTAACTATAAGATAAATTAGCCAACCTGTATGTTTATGGTCCGGATGTAAATCAAGTGAAAAAAAACTATCCGGTCCGATGATAACATCCGGTTTAATATTAAGTACTTTTTTTCTAAGTCTTAGAAAAACATCTCTATTGAAAGGTAAATATCCATCGATTTCTCCAAACCAAATCAATTTAATTATAGGACTTCCATCTTGATTAGTTCCGTATACCTTGGCGGCCTCAAGCATCTCATGTTTTCGGATTCTTCTAATCCGTTCCCCCTTGAAATCATTTCTTGTTGTTCCATACTCATCAGAGGTCATTAAGATCTCATAAACATCCCATCCAAGCTCAACAGCTTGCTGACAAGTGCTAGCGCATGCAAATTCTACATCATCAGGATGTGGATTGACAAATAATAGCTTCATATTAAAAGTAATTAATTATGTTAACTTTTTTCTTTATTTAATTGACGAATATAACGAGAGGCATTTATTCCTGCTCGAGATCCTTCTGCAGTAGCAAAAACAATTTGGAATAGACCTCCTGTAACATCTCCCGCAGCATAGACGCCCTTAATATTTGTCTGTTGTTCTGCATCTACCTTAACATTCCCTTTTTCATCAAGCTCTACACCTCCCTTTTTGAAAATTGAATTTGATGGTACATGAGAAAGAATAAATAAACAATCTAATTCGAACTCTTTAATCTCTTCAGTATCGATGGATTTGCATATTATTTTATCAATATTTTTTTGTGAACCCTCAAGTACTTCTACGATCTCAACTTTTTCAATGATTTCAATTCCATTATCTTTTGCTTCATTTATTTTTTCAGGCAATTCATCAATTCCTAAAGTGGTTATTATATATACATCACAACCCATCTGTTGTAAAATTAAAGCATCTTCAATCATTTCATTGTCTGTGCCATATAAAAAGACTTTTCTTTCTCGGTATAGGGGGCCATCACATAAAGCACAATAAGAAACTCCAAATCCACTTAAAACATCTTCTCCTTTTATTTTCTCCTTTCTTTGTCCTCGTCCAGTAGCGATAATTACCGCATCTGCAGTTATGTTAGCAGTTCTAGTGGAGATCATATTTGTTCCCATACCAATCATAAGCGCAATTACATCGCCTTTAATTATTCTCACACTGTTATGAGAGATAGCATGTTCCTTAAATTGTTTTAAAAGTTTTAGTCCCTCAATCTTCTTTATACCAAGCCAATTTTGAACTTCTTTAGCTTCTGCCAGAGCAGATGATACTTTTCCCTCTAAAATAATTGTATCTCTACCAGACCTTCCACAATATACTCCAGCACTCAATCCAGCAGGTCCAGCACCAATAATTAGAATTTCACATTTATACTCGTCCATTTAAAATGACCTTTAGTGCTAATATTTTATGTGATATTATTGTAATAACATATTTTTCATTTAATCGAACATGATCTTACTAGGATATTTAATACTTATGTATTACGATTTTTGATTTAAAGAATTACGTAATATGTTGTTCGATTTGTCGTACTACATATTTTGGAGATAATATATTTAACGAAAATGAATTAGAAGCATATATTCTTTCGACAAAAAGAATTCAATCAATTTTTCTTAGAAATGTTCCTAAATTATTATTAAGTAACTTGCCATAATACAATAGGGAAAGATAAATTTATAATTATTAGAAAAGCAAATACCGTCCAGCGATATCTATCTTGCCATTGCTCATCTTTGATGTTAGCAAGAAAGATAAGCAATATAAAACTCATATACATTAATTGTGCTGTTTGAAATGCTTGCCAAGACATTAAGTAAATTCTTAGAATTAGTGGGGGGTCTGTGGGTCCTTCTTCAACATATGTCCAATTATAAACCATCTGTGATAAATATTCCGGAAAAATTAGGTAAGGTATACAAAGAAGAGCAAAAGGGATGATATAATAAACCAAATCCTTAAATTTAATCTTTTGAACGATGAGTAAAATGAAGGGAAACACAATTATATTAATTTTATACATTGCTAAGGTAAAAAATATTCCTGCAAGCCATTTTTTATCATTTTCTAACGAGATGTAAGAGAGAAATAATAGTGTATATAGTAACCAATTCGTATTATTAAGGTAAGCATCAGCAAAATAGCCAATTCCACTTAAAATAAAGAACGCAATTAAATCTTTTGAGTTATCATTAATTTCATAAACTTTTTTAGCAATATATATAGTTGTTATAAGTCTTAATGCATCCCAAATATAAACTCCTATTTCTAAAGGAATAATTGAGAAAGGATAAAACATAAAATTCCAATAATAAAGATATATCGGCCGAAATCCGGCTATTGATGATTGTGAATAATAATTTGGCAATTCACTACCTGATAAATCGTACAATGTTCTATAATCTACATCCCTTAACTCAGCAAATCTAGATGTATCATCAAAATAAAAAACTATTCTTAAAACGATGAGGATAACTGTTATTATAATTACTCCATATACATAATATAAATATATAGGACGACTAGTTTCCCTTTTCGAGTTAATTTGATTATTATTCAAAATTTTCCTAGTCTTAGGTAAATTAGCTTACTAAACTAAAAATTAAATCTTATTTATGTTTTATTATGGACGAGAGTTATAAAAAAAGGCAAAAAAAGAGTAATTTCTGTGATGTTATTCTGGTATATATGTTTTTTCGTGAAACAATCCTTTCACGATCTTTAGGATCTATTCACAGAATATTGTGATATTTCTTCAGTAATATTAAAAATGAACTTTAAGTTCTGTCAAAAAGTAAACTTTATTATCTTTTTTAACGAATAAGGAATTAGAATAGTTGGATGGTAATTAAAACGATGAGCAAAGAAATTAATAAAGTAATGTCAGTAAAGGAAGCAGTTTCTAAATTTGTTGAAAATGGGGAAATGCTCGTTACTGCAAATTTTCTTCATGGTATTCCATATGCCTTAGTTCACGAAATAATACGCCATGAGAAGAAAAACCTAACCTTCGTATCTTGTTCTTCAGTCGAAGAAGGAGATTTACTACTATCTGGCGGATGTTTATCAAAGATTATTATATCATACTATCACAGAGCTGGGGGTATTCGTTATAAACGTGAATTAGATCGGGTTTTACTGAAAAAAAACGTTGAATTTGAGGATTATTCAAATTTTACGATGGCATCAATGTTTATGGCGGGTGCTTTAGGTTATTCCTTTATGCCAGTTATGAAAGCTATAAAAGAGACGGATGTATTTAATATAAGAACCATAAAAGGAGAAGACAAATTTAAGATAATAAAATGCCCTTTTACAGGTAAAGAAACTGTTGTGGTTCCTGCCTTAAATCCAGATATTGCAATAGTTCATGTTCAAAGAGCCGATAAATATGGTAATGCTCAATTCTGGGGTAGTTTAGGTACATTAAAGTGGTCCGCATTGGCTTCAAAAAAGATAATCGTTTCATGTGAGGAAATTGTAGATCACGAAATAATTAAACATTCTCCTTTTTTAACGATTATTCCTGGATTTAGGGTGAGTGCTGTGTGTGAAGAGCCATGGGGAGCACATCCAAGCCCATTAGCAGGATATTATAATACAGATATTAATTTCCGTTCGTTGTATTTTGGTCAGACGCTATCCAATATAGCGAATAAAAAATGGATTGAAGAGTGGGTTTCTGGCAGAAAAAATCGAAAAGATTATTTAGACCATTATATTAAAAGATTTGGTCAGGAACCATTGGACATCCTAAAAGTACATGAATACTTATCTGACCAAGTAAATATGGGGTATAAACAAAAATATTGGCAAGATGATTTCTGTCATAAAATTGCCCAGACAAGAGAGCAATATAAAGAAAAAACATTAGAATATGGTGAGTTAGATTTATGAAATATATGAGAGTCGAACTTTTAACTTTAGTTACGAGCAAAGAAATTATTAATGGCGAAATTTGTGTAATCGGACAAGGTGTTCCTATGGTTGCTGGAGCGCTTGCTAAAAAAACTCATGCTCCTAATGCGATCATTTTAACAGAAGCAGGAATGATTGATATCGATGCATTTCAAAATTTAGAAGATGTAGGTGATCCCGGATCAACAGCAGGATACTCTTATTCAATAGATTTATTTGATGTCTTTACAACCATCGTAAATAGAGGTTTCGTAGATGTATCAATTTTAGGTATTGCTCAGATAGACAAATTCGGTAATATTAATAGTACTGTTGTAGGCGATTATTTTATAACCAGTAGAAAACATTTTAAACTTTCTGGATGCGGAGGGGCAACTGAATTTGCGGGTCATAGTAAACGAGTAATATTAACGATGGTCGGAGGAAAATTTATAGAGAAGTTAGATTATATTACAAGTCCTGGCTGGTTAACAGGTGGAGATTCAAGGAAGAAAGCCGGTTTACAGGGGGGTCCTACTGCGTTAGTATCAAAATATGGTGTTTTTAGATTTGACGATGATACAAAAGAAATATACTTAGATAGTATTTTTCCTCGAACAACCGTTGAAGAAATTAGAGAATTAGTACCATGGGACTTAAAGATTGCTGAAGATTTTGGAAAAACCCTAAAAAAAGTTGAAAATCCCAGAATAGAAGACTTAGAATTTATTAGAGAATTTGAACCATTTTTTGGGATTGGCGGAAATGCAGGTAGAATATTGCAAGCTCAAGTATTACCTGGTTATTATGAAGGTGGACGCACAATATAATTTTTTATATTGTGTTTTATGCGATTGATACAAAGGTAGGCAATAAAAAATAATTCTTTAAAAAAATCTAATTTTTTGATTGGAATAGAAATCTCAATTTTAAGGTCGTTTTCTTTTCATACTATTATGAAAACTATTAAACATGAGTTAATGGCCCTTCTTCACTCAGCTTTCTTTTTATTTCAAATAATTTCTTAATCTTGAATAAAAATTCTTTATTTCCTGATCTTAAAGACGCAGAATACCATCTTGAATCAGCTTTTATACCATGTCTTACATCAAGGGTTCCATCGCCATCATAAAAACCTAGAAGCCATGTTAATGCCTTTTTTCCTGAATTTGTATACCACCAATGAATTTTCATTTCCTTGAATTCCTCCTTAGCCATGGATACTAATTTTTGAACAAATCTCGGAATTCTCTTTTCTTTACTTTGAGAACTCGTAAAACCTTGTTCCATTATATGCTCCCACATTGTCTTACTCTGAAATCTGGCTCCTATCATTTGATATTCCCTTAGTTTCCCTTTATACATTCTAAATTGAGTATAAGGCTTAACTCTTTTTTTGTCTAATCCTACAACTTCAGCAAACCGATGAACCCGTTCTTTATCTTTTAAACTCAATCTTAAAGAGATTCTATAATTATTTTCTTTTTCAACATATTTTTTAGTTGAAATACTACCATCTGCGTTTAAAAATCCATACCAATATATAACTTCTAAAGAGAGGCGTTCTGGAGTAGAAAGATCTTTAAAATAATTTTTATTTTTTATAGTGGTTTGTTCTCTTTGATAATCTTTTATATCAAGATTGGAATTTTTATATTTTTGAATTAATGATAAGCTATTCAATGAATTCTTTCCTAATAACTGCTTGAGATTAGTCTTAATTGTCCCTAAATGTTCCTTTGAAAGTTTAAAATCAGGAGAATATTTTTTGGTATTTGAAGTAGTGAGGATCCGTTTAATCTCGCTTAAATAATTCTCATTTCCAAATAAAATCAAGCTAAGCAGAACTTGTGGTATCTTTCCTTTTGTTATTATCCCTGTTTTTCTCTCAATTTTATCAAATCGAAAGAATTTTCCTAATTCAACTTCTAATCTATCTATAAACTCATCTAAAGTAAAGTTATCATTTTTAAATTGTTTTATAATCTTAAGAGATCTTGTGGCAGATGTGTCTAATTTGGTTTTTATTATATTTTCAAGTTTAGGTAATAATGATGATTTTTTGTTCTTCAGAGATTTACTATAACCAGAACGTTGATTAGTTATCCAAGTCCTAGCAAAACTCCACAATAAAGAAAGTTTGGAATCTGGTAATTTAAATCTATATGGTAAAGCTTGAGCTAAGAAGAGCTTTAATTTATTAATCTCTGTCTCCAAATCATTTAAAAAATCTAATGTAGAGTATTTACCTCGATGTTCGTCTTTCTTTAAAGTAAAAACAGAAATAGAATTTGGTGTATTTCTTTTTTTATCATATAAAGCTTCAATATCAGATCTAGTAAACTTTTCCGTAAGCTGTTCCTTCAAAAATTCAAGATATGCGGAGAACCTATCAAATGCTGATACCCTTCTCTTTTTATTGTTTTCTTCTACAGGTGGGAGTCCTAGTAAGCACCCACAAATGCCTATGTTTAGGATTTTATCATAATATCTTTTCACTTGAGGTAATGGGATATCTTGCTTCTCATCCAATTCCAATAAATTTGTTATCTCCCTTGAAGAAATTTCATGCCATGCGTTCAGCACAATCCTCAGATTTATAGATGGATATGAAACTTCTCTTATATTAATTAGCACTTCAGAATGAGCTCGAAGGTGTTTAAGTAACCTTTCAAATTGTAAAGAGATCTCATCTATACCTCTCTTTATCGCTTCAAAAATTATGTTTTTATCTTCTTTAAGAGCTTTTAACTGCTTTTTGGTAATTCGTTTCAAATATGAATATGCAATAGTCCTCATATATCTTGCGATAATCTTTGCACCTCTTCCTATTGTAATGCAATAAATCCAGTCGTTAATAAACGCATTAAGTTCCTTAGGACACTTTTCCTTTATTAATGTGAGTAATGCTTTAGGCGGAAGCCCACTTTTATCAAAGAGGCATGCCATCGCAGCATCAACAACCTCTCCGATTCGTTCATCTACATATACTAAAGGGAGATGATGCTGTTTACATTTAGCTTATTTACCAAACCCCAAAAAACCTAATTTAAGAGGTTTTACTCTTTTCAGCATTTCACAACCCAATTGAGGGCAGATTGCAATCCTATCCTCATTTGTGGTTTTTCTACTTACTTTAGTATGTTCTACCATTCTTTTAACCTCTCCTCTAAGGATTGTTGTTTCCTAGAAGTGCTTTTTTCATCTTTTTTTTCCACCTGATCTTCTGGAATTATTATATTAAGTTCCTCATGTAATTTGTGATAATTTACTCTGAGTTCCTCATAGAATCCTGAAGCCCAGTTATTGAAAACTTTAAATACTGTAAGCATATCTTGAATAAGATTTGCAATGAATCTAAGAAACTTAGGGTGTAAGTGGATTTCTTGTTCAGATAATATATGAATGGTTGTGAAGAGATTTTGTGTTACATCTTTTAAATCCATAAGGAGTTTTAAGCACAGTTTATCTTCCTTTAGAATTACTTGGTTAAGCATTTTTTTAATCTCAACCTCATACGAAACGCCACGTCCTCTGATTTTAAGGAGTAATTTTATAAATTTAGATGCTAAAGTATAATACTTACTTTTGGTTTCTTTATATTTTTTATCATTAGGAGGTGTAAAATTTTTAGAGCGGAATCTATATTGTATTGTAGCATATTTGTAATTCAAAAACGTCTGAAGCTGTCGTGAAAGTTCATTTATTTTACTTATATGATTTATTTCATATAGCTCATAAGGTAAATTATATGAATCGTCTTCTATATAGTGATTATTGAAATTAAAGTTCATTTTTCCTTCTAATATTTCTTTTTCATTTGATATTTTTATAACTTCTCTATATTTAAATAAAAAAACTCTTTCTAAATTTTTTAATTTCCATGGTATAGATGATTTCAACCATAATAATAAAAAAATATTTTTTATAATCACCACTATTTACAATATTGAATTTAAAAGTGTGTACAAAATGAATGATATCTATCCATTTCGAATCTATAAGAAAAAGCCAATATATAAAGGATATAAAATTGATTCCAAGTATCTCACAATGAGAGATGGCGTTAAAATTGCAACGCAGATATATCTCCCTAAAAAATTGCCACCAAATAAGAAACTTCCAACTGTACTTGTTCAAACTCGTTATTGGAGGGCTGTTGATATACGTATACCCTTTAAATGGATTAGAAGGGAGCCATTTGACCCTAAAACTGTTAAAATCCTAACTAGTTATGGCTTTGCGGTAGTATGTATTGATGTACGAGGTTGTGGTGCTTCGGAAGGAACAAGATCTTGGCCATTTGACCAAGAAGAGATTAAGGATGGTAAAGAAGTTATTGATTGGATTATCAAACAAACATGGTCAGCTGGGAAAGTATTAGCCTATGGGAATTCTTATACTGGTCAAACAGCTGAATTTGTTGCGACTCTTAACCATCCGGCTGTAAAAGGAATTATCCCAAAACACAATGCTTGGGATCCATATAGTCATATTGGATTTCCTGGAGGTATTTTTAACGAGGCATTTGTAAGTTATTGGGCAACATTAGGTCGGGGACAAGATCAAAATCCAAAAAAGGCATTAAAAGCATTCAAACCTCTTATTGGAATCCTTGCTAATATTGTAAGTGGTGCAATAAAAGATGTTAAGCCTGTAAAAGGAGATGAGAATAGAACAATCTTAAGGGAAGCTCAGAAAACCCATAGAGCGAACAAATATATAATAGATTATAAAGATAATGTTGCGTTTAGAGATGATGTTGTTGATAAAGAAGGAAGAACTTTAGCAGATATAAGCATATTCCCCTATAAAGAACAAATTGAAAAAGGTAATCTTCCTCTTTATTGCTGGGGTTCATGGATGGATTCTGCATCCGCTGATGTTGTAATAAGCCGCTTTCTTACATTTAACAATCCACAAAGAGTAATTATTACTGATTTTGATCATTCAGATAAGAGACGTGCCAGTCCATTCTTTTCTCCGAAAGATTCTTCTTCTCCAAACTTTAAAGAGCAAATTAAAGATTGGATTACTTTCTTTAATGAATGTCTAGAAGAAAAGGCGAGTCAAGAGAAGATATTATATTACTATACCATGGGGGAAGAAAAATGGAAAAGAACTACCAAATGGCCTCCAGAGGGCCAAACTTATCAAAAATGGTATTTAGGAGAAAGCAAATCATTAACTCTTGAAAAACCTACGGGAGAATCGGAAAAAGATCAATATAAAGTTGATTATTCCGCAACAACAGGAATAAGAAACCGATGGTATACATTGTTAAGTCTTCCTGTAGCATATCCCAAAAGAGATGAGGCGGATAAAAAACTCTTATGCTACACAAGTGAACCATTAGAGGAAGATATGGAAATTACTGGACATCCTATCATGACTTTATATATGAGTTCAACTCACGAAGATGGAGCTGTTATCGTGTATTTGGAATTTATTGATAAAGAAGGGAAAGTAAAATATATAACTGAGGGTCACTTGAGACTGAATTGTAGATCAATCTCTGAAGAAACACCCCCCTATAAAATTTGTGTCCCATACCATTCGTGTAAAAAAGAAGATGCACAACCTATGATTCCAGGTAAAATCGCAGAAATTTCTTTTGGATTAATACCTACTTCGATTTTAATACCCAAGGGTTATAAGACCCGCATTGCTATCGCAGGTGCTGATAAAGACTCATTTTCTCGCTATCCAAAAGAAGGAAAACCAACAATAACAGTTGAAAGAAATAAGGCTAATCCTTCCTTCATAGATATTCCAGTAATCCCAAAATAAAGTTCTTAGTTTTTCTATAATATCTTTTTCTTTTTTTAGAATAACATAATATGGTATTCTATTTTTAGTACATTGTATTCTAATATACTATTTTTAGAAAAGCGTAATATAATTAATAGAACATCAATTAGAAAATTTAATTAAGAATAAAATTGATATAAATAAATCCATAAGAGAATTATAAACTATGATTATAGAAGCACGCAGAAAGAAGAAATTAGAATTAAGAAAAAGAGAAAAATCGATTATCATTTTAATTTCCATCATTTCAGCCTTTCTTGTGCCCTATGTTGGGTTTTTCCTATACGCTATGGAGGAGTATAATCAATATGCATATAATCTGGATCCTCCAGATCCCGACTCATTTTGGACGGAAAACTCCTCTCAGCTCGCTGCTATGGCTATTTGGTATGAAGATAATATAGCTAAATACCATATGCCTCATAACATGATTGTTAATACAGTATTTAATTCTTCAAAAGAGCCTTCTGATATCGACGAAGCGTTAGCTTTTACAGTTACTTATGATTCAGCAGAATGGACCGGGCATTATCTCATGGCGGAGGCATATCGATATGCAGTTCATGATGAGGAAGGGAATGCTACACTTGCTGCCGAAGCTCTTCAAAACATTAAAAATACCTTAAAAGGCATTGACAAGATATTACATGTTTCTGGGAATGGAGGAATGGCGAGATATGCATGGCCTGTTGAAGAATATGAGAAATATGTGGGAGATCCTGATAATCCTACAGATGATAATCACTATAAAGGAGAATGGAAGGGTGAAGACTATATTTTTGAAGATGATACTAGCCGTGATATGCATAATGGAATAATAATGGGCTTAGGGTTCGCTTATTTGAAAGTTGATGATGATGAAATTCGCAATAAAGTAAGAGATTTAGTAGAAGATTTATTAGATTACTTTCTTGATAATGGATTTTTATATCATAAACCGAACAACGATCCGAATGGTACAGATCTTGATGCGGGCTACTGGCTTTTCGGAACTTCAGGTATATGGACATTGGCATATTTGAAAGTAGGAGTCCTTGTTAATCCCGATAAATATGAGCCAATCTATTTAAATTATGCTATTGAACGGGATTATGTTCATCGTTCTGCCTTTCCATTTATGTCAAGAACGAATGTTGTTCAGGCTTATTATGGGCTACTATTGGATTGGGAGGTTTTATTTGTTCTTGTTATGCTTGAAAAGGATCCTTCACTTCGAAACATCTATGTAGATTATATTGGCCAAGTATACGAATACACTAAATATGATAGAAATGCTATTTTTAATGCTATGTGGTTGATTATAAATGATATTGACAGAGATAATGCGAACGATGAGGAAGAGATTATTATTGGAGATATTATTGATTGTATTTCCCGTTATTATGATCATGTACAGAGATTACCGGGAAGAGCTATTAATCTCGAGAATCCTGATGTAAAGCCTAGTCCAGTATCCGAAAAGTGGGTTAAATTTTTTACAGAAGGCGTTGGCAAATGGTTATATCCCTTCTGGAGAAGTATTTATCAATTTGAAATAGTTGCAGGTGAGGCATTGACTCCTGATCAAAGACCCCAGACAGATTTCCTATGGAGTCGCCCCCCCTATTGGTTTGAACAAGAGGGAGATGGAAGCATGGAAGGACCTGGTGTCGATTTTACGGTTGTTTATTGGTTATGTCGATATTATGAAATTTTAGAAGCCCCTATTAATTACGATGCCCCAATTACAGTAAATTATCCCGGAGGGAGCTAAAATGATTGAAGAAAAAGAAAAAAAAGGAAAAGCCAATCAATTAAATTATTTTGCAATTCATATTACTCATTTAATTGTAGGGATATTGTTCCTTAGCGTTGGTATCATTACGCTCATCTATTACGATTATGGAATGATTTCCTTTTTATTTGCTATACCTCAGTTTTTTTTAACAGGAATGGTACCTTTATTAATTTCGCTTTTAATTTTATTTAGAACAATTTTTGAAGCAGAAAAGGTATCTTTATCTTCAAATGAGAAATCTATAACGATAAAAACAACTTGGATTAGAAAAAAGACAGTTCAATACGATATCTCTTCGATAAATTATGTTGGTCTTAAATATAGAGAAACTAGAGTTAAACGCTGGATTATTATTGCTGTAGTTACTTTACTTACTATTGAGGTATTATTTCAAAATGCTGTTGATCTTTATGGGTACGCTAGAATTGCCCCAATCCTTACCATCTGTTTTATATTAATGACAATTGGAATAATCCTTTTTGTTTTTATTCCAAGAAGATTTATTGAGATTGGAACTAATGGTGAATCAACACTAATACCATATAGAAATTTATCAGAAGTAAAAACACAGCAATTATTACAGATTTTTAAAGTGAATCCAACCCACCTTGAGAAGCGGAAAACCTCAGAAAAACTTTATAACAACATATTATCTCAATTTTCGAGTTTTATTACGGGGATATTTCTGATAATCCTTGGAGTTGTCCTTATGGTAAATCCGAATTTGTTTCTTGGTTCTTTTACAAGAACGATTGCAATCATATTAGGAATGAAACTTCTTTTAAGAGTCTTAAATGGAGATCCATATTTTAATCCTCCAAAGGAGGATAAATATTTATTTTTAGGTAATTCATTAAGATTAACATTCATTAAAACGATAGATGCCGACATTAAAACTGAAAAATCTTTTTCTCCATCAAGATATCACTATTTAGAAATAATGTGTTTTGTCTATTTGATATTTCAAGCTATTAAATATGCTTTTAGATTCATTTGGTGGGCTTACGCTCCTTTCAGTTTGGTATATTTTTTGCTTGGAATGGTAATAATAGGACTTATTTTCATAAGATGGTTCAATCCAATCACTTTAAATAAAGTGAGCTTTAAAGAATTTTCAATAGCAATCCGAGAAGCCAAACCTATACATGAGATGATCGAGAGATCGAATTCCTTAAAAGCAATATTAACTCAGAAAGCAAGTAATTTTCTATCAAGCTTCAAAAATGTTAGAGAAGACAAAAATATCTTAATTTCACTTGTTCTCTTCATTTTTTTCTTAATATGGCCAGTATTTTACATTATTTTTGGGGGAAATTTTATAATAATCTAATTTTCTTTTATCAATAATTTATAGCACTTGTGCCTTATTTAATCAACAAAAAGATTTTTTTCGTAGTTTTTCTGAATCTGCGAGAAGAACAGGATTATATCAAATATATGGAGACGGAAAAGCTCCAGTTGGCGAAAAAGATCTAAAAACAATTGATAAACACGGTTTATTAGAACGTAGTTGAAAAAAATTAAAAATTTGGTCATCTCTTTAATTATATTCAGAGGAAATTTTCTTCTAATTTAGTAATTATAAATATATACATCTATTTCCATAATCTATACAGAAAGATTTTAAATTGAGTTATTTATTTGAGGTAATTTTCTTGTCAAAAAATAATAATGAAAAGGATAAAATACTAAAAGAGGATAAAGAATTTATAATATCCCATGCACGAAATCTTGAAAAAAGGCTTAGGAATCTAGAGACTGAAAAGCAACTTTTAGATGCTGAGAGATTACGATTAGAACAAGAATTGCATAGTTTAAGAAATGAGATAGATCGATTAAGGGAACCTCCGTTAGAAGCTGCCATTATAATCGGTTCTACAGATCAGGGAAGATCAGTTGTAATGAGTACTAGGGGACCTATATTCGTGGTAAACGCGAGTAGAAAAGTGATGGCAGAAAATTTAGAACCCGGAACGTTTGTAGCATTAAATAATAGAACATATGCTATTATGGAAATCATCTCACTAGATTTAGAGTATATAGAAAAAGCAAATCAAATAATATATCGTGGTATACACAAGGAATTATATGAAATATTAACGAAAAAGTGAAAAATTAAATTTAACAATTGAGAATTAAAGAAATTCATCCTTCCATATAATTAATGGAACCAAAATTAATACCGATATAGCTAAATCCGTAGCTATCGCAAGAAGCAAAACGAATTCCGCAGAAAAAGTCAAAATAGAAAACTTAGGTTGTAGTGTAACCAGTAAAATCGTGACAAAACTAAATAATAAACCTTGTGAAAATGTTAAGTAATATGCCCATTTCTCTCCTTTTTTAATCCCGAATAAGGCAGTCAAAATAACTATAATACCATTAAGCGATATCATTACTACAATTCCCAAATACGAAAGAGTTACTAATGAAATGATTCCTTGATCGACATTTGAAGAATTTAATTCACTATTTACAACTGAAATAATTAAAGCATGCAATAAACCCCATACAATAATTAAAATACCTCCAAAAATAATCGAATATGATGCTATTTCTTTTTTATCTTTCATAATCTTAAGAAAAAACGGCGTCTTATTTACTTGTCTTTAAAAAAAACAACAATCAATAATTAAAATTGCTTTAAATATCTATTTGTAAATATTAGAGGCTTCCTAAAAATCAATAAAATTTAAAGCATTTGAGCTAATAGTTTAAATATTAGTTATTTGTTTAACTAATTCTTTATACAAAAAATTTAGATAAAAAAAAATTTAGATAAAAAAATTTAATGTGATAAAAGATGGAAATAACAGATATTTCACCTATTATATGGATAGCAATTGGCGCTGGTGTGCTCTCTCTAATTTTAGCTTGGTGGTTTAGAAAACAAGTATTAGCTGAGGATCCCGGCAATGAAAAAATGATTGAAGTAGCCGGTTATATAGAAGAAGGAGCAAAGACTTTTATTAAAGTACAATATAAGGTTTTAACAATTTTTGTACTAAGCATTTCCGTTGCACTTCTATTCTTAATTAAACCTGGTGAATTAAGTTTTGCTCATATGATTGCTTATCTTATCGGAGCTATCGGTTCAATGTGGGCTGGATGGATGGGTATGATGGTTGGTGTAAAATCAAACACAAGAGCAGCTCAAGGCTGTACTGTGAGTATTAAAAAAGGATTTGATATTTCCTTTTTTGGTGGCTGCGTTATGGGACTTGCTGTTGTAGGTGTTGCCTTAATCGGAGTTTCCTTAGTTTTTATGTTAACTGCTGATCCTGGTGTAGTATTAGGATTTAGTTTTGGTGCAAGTAGTGTTGCGCTTTTTGCAAAATGTGGAGGCGGAATATTTACGAAAACTGCGGATGTCGGTGCCGATCTCGTAGGGAAAGCAGAATATAATCTTCCTGAAGATGATCCACGAAATCCAGCATCTATTGCTGATAATGTGGGTGATAATGTGGGAGATATCGCCGGTATGGGAAGTGACTTATTTGATTCTTATGTTGCGGCAATAGTCGCAGCAATGCTATTAGCGGGAATCCTAGGGATATTCGCTGATGAGGCTTCAAGACCAATATTTATGATATTGCCGATTCTTTTATGCGCTTTTGGATTATTTGCTTCAATTATTGGAATAATCTATATTAAAAAAACTGGTCAAGAGGAACCAGGCAAATTATTAAATTATGGTACATACTTCTCAACGGTTATTTTTGCAGGTATGGCCATTTTATGCACTTTACTTATAGCAACCTTGTTATCAAATGCCCAAGATATCGCTTTGGTATGGGTTTTATGTACGTGTTCAATAATAGGGCTCTTATCAGGCATCGTTCTTGGCTTTACCAGTGATTATTTCACGAGAGAAGACAAGGCTCCTACAAGGAACATAGCATTAGCTGCTCAAGAAGGAGATGCAGTTGTAGTTCTCTCTGGATTTTCTTATGGCTTATTGAGCGTTGCTCCACCTGCAATTGGTATTATAGTTGCTATGGCCGTATCATACGTACTTGCTGAATCTATTGTTGTTGGTGCTGGTGTTTTTGGAGTGGCAATCGCTGCCGTTGGAATGCTAGCAATAGTGGGAACTATAGTGGCCAACGATGCGTATGGTCCTATATGTGATAATGCGCGTGGAATCGCAGAACAAGGTGATTTAGGTGAGGATGTAATTAGAACGGCTGATAAATTGGATTCCGCAGGTAATACCGCAAAAGCTATCACTAAGGGCTTCGCAATTGGCGCTGCCAACTTAACTGTCCTTGCATTACTCTATTCCTTTGCAGCAGAAGCTAATAATATAAATTCTGGAATAATTAGTTCAATTGATTTATTACAAGTCAATGTGTTAATAGGCGCATTTATAGGAGTTATCATACCTGCAGTATTTTCAGCCTTACTTATCATGGCGGTTCAAAGAAATGCTGGTAAAATGGTGAATGAAATTAGAAGGCAATTTGAAGAAAACCCCAAGATTTTGACAGGTGAAGAACCTGCTGATTTT
>Ga0209977_10000428_pt1 | contig 16498 bp, 12 predicted proteins | sample SumtaG_2_FD_183113 | JGI IMG/M metagenome (GOLD analysis project Ga0209977, IMG submission 183113) | Deep subsurface microbial communities from Indian Ocean to uncover new lineages of life (NeLLi) - Sumatra_00607 metaG (SPAdes) (version 2) | ecosystem: Environmental > Aquatic > Marine > Oceanic...
CGTCCCGGTTATCGGGACCTACCGACTCGTCCTTGTGAGGGCATGGTAAAAAAAGACATCCCCATGCTCATTCACCAGGTAATTTCAAAGAACTAAAATGTTATGCTTATTTTTATTTGATTTTAATTAAAATGCATAAGATACTAAATAGTAGAAGCTTGAAACTAGATGGTGGAAACTGGTTACATTAGGGAAGCTTGCTATTGTAAAAAAGATTAGCGATAATTTTCCCCTGGTATCAAGCTCGCCCTCCCCGTCCCGAGACCGAGACGGGATCGGGAGGTGCGGCTTACATGTATTATGCTGGTGGTGTAATAATATTTATAAGCGAAACCTATTGCAATAAACCATGCAAACCAGCCTGCCCTGGCGCGACATAATGGGCTTATTGTATATGGGTTATTGGCTTCTTCAAGAATTTTATATCAAACACCACATGTGCAATGCCAGGCCTGCCCGCCATCCGGCAGGTGGGTCTGGGCCAGGGTTTTTAGTTTCAAAATACAATCTTATTCATTATGACTTATTCGGGTTAGAGATAGATAAATTGATTTATTGCCAAAGGCATGTAATATATCTTGTCTTATTTTTTCTTTCACTTGTTTTAATACACTGCGACTCAAGAGGGGATGAAAAGGAAAACAAAGACACTGTTGCCCTAATCAGGATAGATAAATCAGCCATTCGCCCTGATGATGGGGACACTTTTTTTTACAAAGATTTTACCATAAGAATTTTGGGGATAGATGCACCGGAGATCATTCATAAAGAACACGGCATATTTGAAGATCAGCCTTATGGTCGAAAGGCAGCAGAAATGACAATCGATATCTTAAGAAAGGCCAAAATTGTTGAATATATCCCCTTTCAGAATGATAAGTACGGCCGCCTTCTGGCACATGTATTTGTAAATGGAAAACTTTTATCTGTCCATTTAATTAAAGCTAGCTTAGCATATGAAACTGTATCCCATTACGGAGATAATGGATTTCCAGAGCTTGCACAAAGGATTTTAAAGGCTGCTCATGAATCCCCAAGTCCACCATTTGAGAAACCATACAAATGGCGCCGGAGGCATCAGATAAGAAAATGGAAGTAATAACTACCCATATGAATGCTGACTTTGATGCCTTGGCATCTATGCTGGCTGCCAAAAAGCTTTATCCTAAGGCAAACATGGTATTTCCTGGTGCCCAGGAAAAAAACTTAAGGAATTTCTTTTTGCATACAAGTTCTTATCTTTTTGATTTTTTACGCATAAAAGATGTTGATTTTAATAAAATAAGGAAACTTATCCTGGTTGACACACGTCAAAAAAAGCGGGTCGGCAAATTTAAAAAACTCTTAGACAGGAATGATCTGGAGATACATATTTATGATCATCACCCCCCATCTGATGATGACATCAAGGGTGATTTTGAACTTATCCAAGAACTTGGGGCAGGCACATCCATTCTGACAGCAATAATAAGAGAAAAGGGGATCAAAATTTCCCCTGATGAGGCAACTTTGATGTCACTTGGTATCTATGAAGATACTGGCTCATTTACCTATTCTTCTACAAAAGCAGAAGATCATGAGGCTGCTGCCTGGTTATTAGAGCAGGGGGCATCTCTTAATACAATCTCTGATATGTTGACTAGAGAACTAACTGCTGAGCAGGTGTGGCTTTTGAATGATTTGATGACCTCTGCTACCAAAAACATTATCAATGGTGTAGAGGTGGTTATAGCCAAGACCAAAAGCGATAAATATATAGGTGATTTTGCCGTTCTTGTTCAAAAATTTATGGAAATGGAAAACCTCAACGTTATATTTGCCTTTGCCCAGATGGAGAATAGAGCCTATCTGGTAGCCAGGAGCAGGCTTCCAGAGGTAAATGTTGCTGAGATTGCGTTTGAATTTGGTGGTGGTGGACATCCACAGGCTGCATCAGCTACCATCATTGATAAAACCCTTATCCAGGTTGAAGAAGATCTTAAAACCTTACTCTTAAGCCGGATAAATTTTGAGAGATTGGCTAGAGATATAATGACCTCTCCTGCCATCCATATATCACCTGATGCTACCATAAGAGATGCAAGTGATATATTAACCAGTTACAATATTAATGTGTTGATGGTTATTGATAAAATCAGAAGACTTAAAGGATATATATCCAGACCGATGGTGGATAGAGCCGTTTTTTTGGGCCTGGAGGGAAGGCCTGTAAAAGAGTATATGAATGTAGAATTTTTCCATGTAGGTCCTGAGACTACCTTGAATGAGATACAGGATTTGATTATCAATAACAAGGTCAGAATTTTACCAGTATTAGAAGATAGCAAGTTGCTTGGAGTTATTACAAGAACAGATCTTTTAACTATAATGATAGAAAGATCGTCTACCCCCAAGTTCCTTTATGATTCGGAGGAGCTTCCAAGATTTGTTCGGAAAAAAAATATCGGGAATTTACTTAAAGAAAGACTACCTAATAAAATAATAAAGTTACTAAAGGATCTTGGAGAGATAGCAGATAAGCTTGATTTTAATGCCTATCTTGTGGGCGGTCTTGTAAGAGATGTTGTGTTAAAGAGGAAAAATCTTGATGTGGATATCGTTATTGAGGGGGATGGTATTCAGTTTGCAAAAACCTTTGCCGATCATTTTAGCGCCAAGGTGAGGAGTTATCCCAAGTTTGGGACTGCTGTTCTGGTTATGCCAGATGGCTTTAAGATTGATGTTGCCACAGCCAGGATAGAGCATTACGAATCACCAGCTGCGCTGCCTGTAGTTAAGTTGAGTTCTTTAAAGAGAGATCTTTTCAGGAGAGACTTTACCATCAATACCCTGGCTGTTCATCTTAATAGGGGGCATTATGGTACCCTTATAGATCATTTTGGTGCCATGAGGGATATTAAAGAGCGGGTTTTGAGGGTACTTCATAACCTTAGTTTTGTTGAAGATCCTACAAGAGTTTTTAGGGCAATTAGATTTGAACAGCGGTTCTCATTCAGAATAGGGAAACTTACGGAAAGCCTAATTCAAAATGCTGTAAATATAAATTGCTTTGAGAACCTCTCTAGCCAAAGACTCTTTATAGAAATGAAACTAATTTTAAAGGAAGAGGATCCCATAGGGGCAATAGAGAGGATGGATGGATATGATCTTCTGAAATTTATCTCATCTGGGCTCAGACTTACCGAGGAGGTAAAAAATGTCCTCAAAGAAATAAAAGGGATTTTGGCATGGTTTAATCTCCTTTACCTGAGTGTTATATATAAACCATGGAAGGTATATTTTCTAGGTTTAACCTCTTCTTTAAGCGATGATGACTTGGATAATCTAGCCACGAGGATGCAGGTTCAGGATAAAGAAATCTTAAGTATGCTCTCCGATCGCCAGGAGGTAAGGCAGGCCTTAAAGGAACTTTCTCGTTTAAAGGGTAAGAAAAATTATTCTTTATATAGAATTCTCTCACCTCTTTCTCCTGAGATCTTACTTTATAGCATGGCCAAGACTAAAAGTGAAAAGATAAAGAGATCCATATCCACCTTTTTTACCAGGCTTAAAGGAACAAAAATCTTTTTAAAGGGTAAAGATCTCATTGATATGGGTTATAAACCTGGTCTGCTATTTAAGGAGATATTTGAAAGTATTCTGGAGGCCAAGTTGGAGGGTGATATAAGCACTAGGGAAGATGAGATTAAATTTATAAATAAGAGATTCGGGAGTTTACGTGATGGTTAGGATCAGAAATCTGGAAACCCATAATCTTATATTTGTTGGTATAGACCCTTTATTGGTTGGCAAAACCAGGTAAAATCTTGGTTGAGTCAAATGGTTGCGGTTGCGCAACTTGTATCGTGTTTCGTAGAGCGTTTATGGATAAAGTCAAAAAACCAATAAAAATCACGATAGTTCAACCAGCATAAGGAGTAACGTAACCGAGTGACGGTAGACGAAACGAGCAGCGAAACCGAAAAACTAGTAACCAATAACAGATAAATCAAACAAGGATATAGCTGGAATTATCAACTAAAGGTAGTACACCACAAATTTTTTCAGTTTTAAAATTTCTGATCTTAATTACTATACCAGGAGGATGGAAAAGATGGAGAAAAAGAGAATTGTCAGTGGTATGAGACCAACCGGGAGACTTCACCTTGGACACGTTCATGGAGCCCTGAATAACTGGCGCTCTCTTCAAAAGAATTACCACTGTTTTTATTTTATAGCTGACTGGCATGCCTTAACAAGTGAATATGAACATACGGAGATTATAAAGGAGAGCACTAGGGATATAATTGTGGACTGGATTGCAATTGGACTTGACCCAGAAGAATCAGTTTTCTTTGTCCAGTCAAGCATAAAGGAACATGCGGAGCTTCATCTGATTTTTTCCATGGTAACACCCCTTTCATGGCTGGAAAGAAATCCTACATATAAAGAGCAGCTTACAGAAATGTCTCAAAAGAATCTTTATACCTATGGATTTTTAGGCTATCCGGTTCTGCAGGCGGCAGATATCTTGATGTATAAAGCAAATGGTGTGCCTGTAGGAGAGGATCAGAGCCCTCATGTTGAATTGACAAGGGAGATAGCCCGGCGTTTCAATTATTTCTATTCAAATATTTTTCCTTTGCCAGATACCCTACTAACACCAGAGGCCAAGATACTTGGTATAGACAGGAGGAAAATGAGTAAAGGTTACAAAAACGCCATATTTATCTCTGACTCAAAGGAAATAGTGAACACAAAAGTTACCGATATGATTACCGATCCTCAGAGGGCCAGGAGATCTGATCCTGGTAGACCTGAGTTTTGCAATGTCTTTACCTTTCATGAGTTATATACTGATAAAAAAATGGTAAAAGAGATAGAGGAGGGATGCCGAAAAGCATCCATAGGTTGTGTGGACTGCAAGAAGAAGATGGCAGCTAACTTAAATAAGGCCTTGGAACCGATAAGAGAGAAGATAAAAGAATTAGAGAGAGATCCTAAGATTATAGACAATATTATCGATGAAGGTAATGAGAAGGCACATAAGATTGCCAAAAATACTATGGAAGAAGTAAGAGAGGTTGTTAAAATTTAATCATGACTTTTACGACAAAACTCGACATATTTGAGGGTCCACTTGATTTACTACTGCACCTGATAAAAATAAATGAAGTAGATATCTCAGATATACCCATAGCCACCATCACCGATCAATATCTGGAATATCTTGACCTTATGAGGGCCCTGGATATTAATGTTGCCGGTGATTTTTTGGTCATGGCCTCTACCCTTATGCACATCAAATCGAAAACGCTTCTTCCAAAACAAGAGAATGATTTAGTGGAAATAGAAGACCCTAGGGAGGAAATTGTACGCTCCCTCACGGAATATATGCAGCTTAAAGAGGCAGCAAATGAATTGGTATCCAGGGATATTCTCCATAGAGATGTTTTCAAAAGAGGCCTTGAAATGAATAGAAGTGGAGGAGAAGATGATATCAATACATCAAAGGTTACTCTCTATGATTTGATGGATGCCTTTAAAAAGGTTATAAAGAGACGATATCCCGGTATAGTTCTTAGATTCACCGCTGAACCATGGTCTGTTAAGAAAAAGATGGTTGAAGTAATAAATATATTAAAAGAGAAAAAAGATCTCTATCTTGGGGACCTTTTTTCCACTATGGGATCTGTTTCAGAAATGATCGCAACCTTTTTGGCCTTACTCGAGCTGGTAAGAACTGGCTTTGTCAATGTTTTTCAGGGCAAAGAAGGTAGTGATATCAAGCTTGAGGCAATAAATAAAGAAGCTTAGGAAAGGTTAAAGACAAAAGGAAAGTAAGCAGTAGGCAGTATGCAACAAAAAGGTATACATGTTGCATAATATTTGCGCGTTACGAGATATAATATATCGCAAATCCCAAATCGCAAATCTTAACTTTAGGAATTTTAATTTACTTTAGCCCTGGCCCAGACCTGATTTATCAGGATGTGGTGCAACATAGACAGGTCATGAAATACTATAATATCAACAGCGTATACCAAACAAGTCGCACCAGGGCGGGCTCACTTTAGGCACTTCTTATGGATACTTCACTTAAACTAATAGTAGAATCTCTTCTTTTTGCATCCGGTGAACCTCTAACCCCTCGCCAGATCCGTGATCTGCTTCCAGGAAAAGATCTCAAAGAGATAAAGGAGGTCCTCAAAGAGCTTAAAGACGAATACGAAACAATGAAAAGGAGCTTCCTTATCAAGGAGGTAGCAGAAGGCTATCAGTTCCGCTCTCTTCCTAAGTTTAGGCCGTATATTGCCAATATGCTTATATCAACGCAATCCAGATTGAGCAAGGCAGCACTGGAGACATTGACCATTATTGCATATAAACAACCCATTATCCGTCAGGAGATTGAAAGGTTAAGGGGCGTGGAGGTAGGCGGTATATTAAAGATGTTACTCAAAAAGGGATTGATTAGGATTGTGGGCCGAAAATCCCTGCCTGGCAGGCCAATTATCTATGGTACAACAAAAAAGTTTCTCGAGGTCTTTGATTTAAAGGATCTCTCCTCCCTTCCCACTCTAAAGGAGATAGAGGAGCTTGGTAATGGAGAAGAAGAATGATAGAAAAAAGGAGCGGTTGAACAAGATTATTGCAATGGCTGGTATTACCTCCAGAAGACGGGCCGATGGACTTATATCTTTAGGTCTTGTAACGGTAAATGGGCGGGTGGAGAAAAGAGTTGGCTCAAAGGCGGTCTGGGGAATAGATACTATTACAGTTGATGGTCAGCCTATTCCTGATCCTCCAAAAAAAATCTATTTACTTTTAAATAAACCCTTTGGCTATGTAAGCACCCTGAATGACCCGGAAGGGAGGCCTATCATCCGGGATTTGATAAGAGATGTCAATGAGAGGGTTTATCCTGTTGGACGTCTCGATTTTGACTCCTCTGGCCTCTTAATCCTTACAAATGATGGTGAGCTTGCCTTCAGGCTCATGCACCCAAGATTCCATATTCCAAGGACCTATAAGGTAATCGTTGAAGGTTCTATATCAGATAAGTCAGTTGAAAGATTAAAAAAGGGTGTTGTTCTTTATGATGGGACAACTAATCCGGCTCGTGTTAGAATAATAGACACAGAGCAGGAGAGAAGTGTGGTAAGGATTACCATTTTTGAGGGTAGATCAAGAGAGATAAGAAGGATGTTTGACTATGTAGGGCATAAAACTTTAAAGCTTATCCGGATAGGTTATGGTAATCTCGATTTAGGCGACCTAAAGGTTGGAAAATATCGGCATCTTAAAAATGTGGAAGTAAAGGCCTTACGTACATCAGTTGGGCTTGATTAATTTTATTTGCAAATAATTTTTTACTATAGTATCAGTTTATTTGTAGGTATACACTTGGGCGGTTAACTCAGCGGGAGAGTGCCATCCTCACACGGTGGAAGTCGTGGGTTCAAACCCCACACCGCCCACCATGTAAAATTAAGGGGCTACCGGCTTTACCAGTAACCCCTTTTTTATTGCTTAAATCACAGGTCACATTAATTGTTGAAAAATCAATTTCCCATCACTTTATACTTCGTACTACTCTTATAGAATACTAGAAGAATAGTTCTGTCCTTGCATTTTCCTTCCTGATAAGATAATCGTCATTAATTAATAATAATATTATTCGACCCTACTGAGTACCTGAATTATATCTAGAAAAAAGAGAGACATTTTTGGCCTTTTCCCACAAATTTGGTTTTTCAAAAGAGAGAGCAAAGGAAGGCAAAGACTTTTTAAGGAAGGAGATGCTTTAAATTTCACAAAGATAGAGGGTAAAAGATGATGAGGTGGTGGATTTTTTTATCATGTGTTGGGCTTTTTTTGGGGAGCTTTCAGACTTGGGCACAGATGGAAAACCTTGATGTCTAAAGCTCGGTGATACTTGAAGTTGAAGGTCATGCCTGCATGGGAGAGGATAGGTCCAGGAAGGAGACCAGGGAACTGGCTATGGCTGAGACAAAAAGAAAGGCCGCTGAGATGGCCATCACTCATATAAAGAGTGAGACAGAAGTGAAGAATGCTATTGTGAGCTCAGACATTATAAATGCTTACACCCAGGCAAAGGTGAGGGTTATTGAAGAAATGGAGAAAGGATAGTTCAGGAGTGAGTATTCTGGTGAATGATACAGGATAAAGTTCAAGGTTGAGGTTGCCTCTGACCCAGATGCCCTTGCAAAGGTAGTTAAGGAAAAGGCCCTCCTTGATGAACCTAATGCCCCTTTAACAGTGAATCTTTGGACTGATAAGGAAAGATACCAAATTGGTGAGAAGATAAAGATTTATCTTAAAGGCAATAAGCCCTTTTATGCCAGGATTGTCTATCATGATGCTGTAGATCGTCTAGTCCAACTCATGCCTAATCCTTACAGGAGTGAAAATTATTTCAATGGTGGCGTTATTTATGAAATACCTTCAGGCAGGGACAAGTTTGAACTGGAGGTAAGCCCACCTCTTTGGGAGGGAGAGCATTACCCTTTATGCATCTACTGCCCAGCTTGGGGAGCTGGATCTAACCCCATCTAAAGGTATCTACATGGTGAAGACCCGTTCGATAGAAGTGGGGATGAAGACCAGGGGGGTGAAAATTACTGAAAAAAAAGGAGGCCTTCCAGGGAGCCCAGTAGAGTTTAGCGAGGTCAAAATAGGGGTGAATACTGGGAAGTGAAGGCTGGGAGTCAGTATTTATTGAAGGGCCTTAAGTGTCTGTTATCAATTGCCCGCAGGCAGCAGAGATGTCAGCCCCCTTACTTTTTCTGATTGTAACAGTATAGTTTTTTCTGATTAGTTCATCCTGAAAGGCGACAATATTACCCTCATCAGGTTCATCAAATGGGCTCCCATCATAGCGATTGAATGGAATTAGGTTTATCTTTGCCCTGATATTTTTAAGGAGTCTCGCCAAGTTAGTAGCATCACTAAGTCTATCATTAATATCCCTTATAAGGATGTATTCAAATGTGATTCTCCTGCCCTTGTGTAAAGGGAAATGCTTCAGAGTTTCCATTAATTTCTTTAAAGGATATTTTTTATTAATTGGCATAAGCATGTTCCTGGTTTTATCATCGGCTGCATTCAGGGAAACAGCCAAATTGATAGGAAGATCTCTACCAAGTCTTTCTATTTCTGGCACGAGACCACATGTAGAAAGAGTCACCTGGCGTCGGGAAAAATTTAGGGCATCCGGAGAAATTATATTTTTAACTGCCTTTTTTACAGCCTCGAAATTAGCCAATGGCTCACCCATACCCATAAAAACGATGTTTGTAAGTCTATCTGGCTGATCTAGTAATTGCCTAATCTGGATGACCTGGTTTATTATCTCTGAACTCTTCAGGCTCCGTATAAACCCCTGTCTGGCAGTGAGGCAAAACTTACATCCCATGGCACAACCAACCTGGGATGATATGCACATAGTATAATGGTTTCTCTCAGGGATAAGGACGGACTCTATCCTGTTGCCATCCTCCAGTTCAAATAAGAACTTTTTTGTACCATCAAGTGAGATCTCGGTTTTAATAATTTTTAGCTGGCTTATAATGCAAAAGGAGTTAAGATAATTCCTCAACTCCTTAGAAACATTTGTCATTTCCTCGAATGATTCGGCCTTATGGCCGAATATCCACTGCCTGATCTGTTCGGCCCTATAGGTTTCATGCCCGATTTTTTTTACATATCCCCTCATCTCTTCCAGATCCAGGTCCTTGAGATCTACTTTTATCATCGTTGCCTGTCTTTATAAGCTAAGAGCTTAAAATTGGTGGTGTCTGTTAGGAGTTGTAATCTGCCCATTGAAAATAACAAAAAACAAATTAATTCAAATAAATAGCTACAAAGATGATAATTTCTATATTTAACCTAAGTACTTAGAAATATGAATACAACGGACTACTGACATTACCCTGATTTCATAGTCCGTAATTTTGCTAATTCCCAGATATAATCGTAAAGATGAAGACCCTTGCTTGCAGCTATGATTTCTCCATCTTCAACACCTATGCTCTCAGCCATATACTCCTTCAATAATTGAATGGCACCTAAATTAGCCGGAAATCCATTCCACAGATCCCACGATCGGAAATAGACAACAAAGTGGAGCTTATTATCCTTGATTCTAGTATCAATCCCTCTGAGACAGGGTGGATCGCTAAGATATAACGTTTCTGGATCGCCTACTGTCATATAGGCCTGGTTTGTACCATGGCCATCTTCCCTATAGATCTTTATAACTTCTTTTATTTGTGGTTCGAGATACTCCCCGTATGTGTATTCTTCTCCTTCCTTTTTTGTAGAGGTCATAAGGTATGGAAGGTATTGATCAAGGTAATCATTAGCTACCGGATTAGGTATTCCTAAAGAGGGTGGGATGTCAGGCAGCAGTGGTCTTTTACCAGGAAATGTTATATGTATGGTTATATAGTCAAACTCCAGCCTCTTCTGTCCCTCATAGCTTCCCCTATCTATTGTGTATGTCCTTCCAGTTTCAAGTATCTGGTAAACACACTGAAACCAGGCATCCGGTAAATCCCTTGCCTTGATAAATTCAAGGTGCATTTTTTTAGCCTCTCACAGCACAGATGATAGTATCAATCATTTTAGAGACTCTTTCCCAGATAACCTCAAAAGTAGTTGCCGGTATAGAATTTTGTAATTTCGATCTCAAAAAAGGTAGTCTTTTCTGAGGATTATCTGGAATATAGTAAAAAAATACTCTACCCTTACCTTTACTGCTAAGTTTCCTCATTTCCTTTATAAAATCTTCCTGCTTGCTAATCAATTTTTTATAGATATCAGGGGTATTATATCTACCTGGGAAATGAGGTTTAGGGTAGAAAAAAATAATCTGGCCCTCTTTATTTATGCCAAATTTTGTTATTTCCTTTAAAGGAAAGGAATATTGCTTTTGGCAACCTCTATCATCATTCACTAGATCCGACAATATTATCACCCTCCCCCCAATCCTTTCTGTTAGTATTTTTTCAAGAAAGCAGAACAAGGGAGTGGTTAAGGGTCTAGTGTCTTCTTCTCCTTTTACCTTTCTAGCTATAGATATCTGCTTAATCCTTTTCTCAACCCTCCGGCTGAAAGAGGAAGGATCTTCTGGCGATCGAGTTGAAACTATATCGACGATAGCCTCCTTTCCACAACCTGGGGACCCGAAGAGCGAAACATGGTAGGAAACTTTCTTTTCTCCAGTAAAATTCTTTAGCCGTAGGATAAGGGCATCCTTAAAATCAGCAAGAACACCTGGCTTAATAGTTTGAGACACATCGATCCCTATATAAAATAGATTTGGTTTAGGCTGTTGAGCCTGCCTTAACTCGATGGCAAAATCCTTGTTAGTAAAGTAAAGGGCAATAATTGATATAATCAGAGCAACGAATAAGAAACAACATATATCAAATCCTCTTGTTTTAAAGAGGGATTTCTTTCTATAGGAGCTATATTTTATCATGTCCTTGATAGGTATCTGGGGATTTGGATAGATTTAAGGTTGGTAGCACTATTTTTTTACATTTAGAATCTCTATCCCACCGAATGCAGGAAAATCAGCGAATTTTTCACGGAAATTAATTTGTGCCTGGCCCTATCCTATCTTTTCTGTCCAACCATAAGGATCTGGCTTTTCCGCATACTGGATAGCTACAATCTCATCGTACAGTTTTTGTGATAATTCGCCCATCTTACCGCTGGCTATAACATAATCTTTATCCTTATATGTTATCTGCCCAACTGGTGATATAACAGCTGCGGTTCCAGTCCCAAAGGCCTCCTTAAGATGACCACTACTGGCAGCAGCAAGGACTTCATTGATAGAAACTGATTTCTCTTTTATCTTCAAACCCCAATTCCTGACTATCTTGATTACAGAATCTCTGGTGATACCCCTTAAAATAGTTCCTGTCAAAGGTGCTGTTATGAGCTCATCATCTATAACAAAAAACATATTCATGGTTCCCACCTCTTCTACCCACATCCTTTCACATCCATCCAGCCAGAGAACTTGAGTGAAACCTTTTTTTTTGGCCTCTTCTGCTGCTAGCAAGCTGGCTGCATAGTTGCCTCCTGTTTTAACTTCTCCAGTACCGCCAGAGACAGCCCTGACGTATTTACTCTCTACATAAATTTTTATTGGATTCAGTCCCTCAGGATAGTAAGATCCAACAGGTCCTATAATAATGTAAAATATATATTTATTTGCTGGCCTAACACCTAAGAATGGCTCGGTTGCAATCATCGTAGGCCTGATATAGAGGGAGGTTCCGCGAGTTTTAGGAATCCATTCCCTGTCAATGAGGATTAGCTTTTTTAAGGCTTCCATGGCTAGCTCTATATCAAGCTCTGGCATACATACCCTTCTTGCCGAATAGTTAAGTCTCTTAAAATTATCGGCTGCCCTAAAGAGGTATATCCCACCATCTTTGCCGTAATAGGCCTTGAGACCCTCAAAGATCTCTTGTCCATAGTGGAGACAAACAGCAGCCGGATCAAGCTTGAGTACGCCGTAAGGCTCTATCCTGGCGTTATGCCAACCCCTATTTGTATCATAGTCGATAAGGAGCATATGATCGGTAAATGTTTGACCAAAGCCAAGTTTGGATTCATCGGTTGGTTTCTCCTTCTTCTTGATCGCTAAGTTAATGGCAATTTCCATGCTACTCCCCTTTTTCAAATAATTATCAGTTATTAAGTCAATTAATGTGTATTATAAAAATGGAAATTAAGAAATAAAAAAATCTATGTCAAGGAATTTAGTTATAGGTTTCTCTCAAGAAGGGCTTGGAAAGGAAGGTTTAATCATATTTCTTAAAAACAATGCTTGCGTTTATGCCTCCGAAGCCGAATGAATTTGAAAGGGCAAATCTTATATCTGAGCGCCGGGCTTGATGAGGGACATAGTCTAAATCACATTTGGGATCAGGCTCATCCAAATTAATAGTTGGAGATATTATACCTTCTTGTAAGCTTTTTGCTGTAAAGATCCCTTCTACAGCACCAGCAGCTCCCCACATATGGCCTATCATCGATTTATTAGCACTTATCATGATCTCTTTTGCTCTTGGTCCAAATAGATTCTTTATTGCAACGGTTTCTGTTTCATCATTTGCCATGGTAGATGTTCCATGGGCGTTTATATACTTTATTTGCTCTGGCTTAATCCCAGCTTCTTCAATACTGAGTTCCATACATTTCATAGCACTTTCCCCGCTTGGCAGGGGTGCAACTGCATGATAAGCATCACAGGTAGAACCGTAGCCCAATATTTCCGCATAAATTTTTGCTCCACGGCCTTTTGCATGCTCAAGCTCTTCTAAAATGAGGATTCCTGACCCCTCGCTGGTGACAAAACCATTTCTCTTTTTATCAAAGGGCCTGCTTGACCTCTGAGGTTGATCATTCCAGGAGGTTGCTATTGCACCGAGGTTATCAAGACTTGCCATTAAGGTAGGGCTAATACCAGCGTCAGATCCACCCACAATCATTACTTCAGCCTCTCCATATTTAATTGCTCTGAATCCAAGACCTATTGCATTTGATCCTGCTGAACAGGCCTCTTGAAGGAAATGGTGGGGCCCTCGAGCCCCGCACATAACTGCCATCTCACCTGCAGCAGTATTAGCAGAAAGGTTGATTACCATATATGGAGTAACTTTTTCCAGGTGCCCTTGTACAATGAGTTCATGGTTTGACTCAAAGGTTTTACAGGAACCAATCGCAGTAGCAGCTATTATCCCTGTCCTATATTCCTCACCAGGGGAGATTGTTAATTGGCTGTCTTCTATAGCCATCTTAGTTGCTGCCAGAAGGAAGTGTACAAAGCGATCGGCTCTTCTAATCTTTTTTGGTCTTAAAAAATCTTCTGCAAAAAAGTCTCTTACCTCACCTGCTACCTGACATTTTAAAGAAGAGGCATCGAATTGGGTAATATTTTTTATTCCAGACTCGCCAGCGCATAACTTTTTCCAGCTTTCCTCTACACCAACAGCCAAGGGAGTTACAGCTCCCATACCTGTAATAACAATTCTCCTTGTCACTTTCTATTTCCTACCCTTCATCCACCTTTACCCCCATCTCCTCCTCTTTTTTAGCAATGGCAAGTCGTGTTTTAACAACTGTGTCAGGTATAAGGCTTATTGAGTCAATACCACACTCTACAAGGAAGGTGGCAAATTCAGGGAAATCACTGGGTGCCTGACCACAGATCCCTATCTTTATTCCCCTCCTTTTTGCAACATCAATAACCTGTTTTACCATTATCTTTACTGCATCGTTTCTTTCATCAAAGATGTGGGAGACAAGGTCACTGTCCCTGTCAAGACCTAAGGTTAACTGGGTGAGGTCATTTGAGCCAATAGAGAATCCATCAAAGATATCAGCGAATCTATCAGCTACAATGACATTGCTGGGGATCTCACACATCACATAGAACTCAAGCGCATTTTCTCCCTGAATAAGGCCAAACTCAGCCATGGTAGCAATTACCCTTTTGCCCTCTTCAGGTGTCCTGCAAAAGGGAACCATTACCTTTATATTGGTCAGTCCCATCTCATCTCTTGCCTTTAGGATTGCCTTGCACTCAAGACCAAATGCCTCTTTGAATTTTTCATCATAATACCTGGAGGCCCCTCTCCAACCTATCATGGGGTTGCTCTCTACTGGTTCATAGAGGTGTCCTCCAATGAGGTTGGCATATTCATTGGTCTTGAAATCAGATAGCCTAACGATGACATCATTTGGATAAAAGCCTGCTGCAATCCTGCCAATGCCCTGGGATAGTTTATTGATAAAGAATTCCTTTTTATCTCCAGGATAACCAGCAGTCATCTCATCTATTCTTTTAATGATCTCTTTTACTTCAGGATCATCCCTTTCCTTTAGCTCATCATAGTGGATAAGGGCAAGGGGATGGATTCCTATGTGGGAATTTATAATGAATTCTTCTCTGGCAAGCCCAACCCCATCATTAGGGATCTGGCCATCAAGGAATGCCCTCTCAGGGATACCCACATTCATCATGATCTTTGTCTTGGTCTTGGGTATATTCTCCAGGTCAAGCCTTTCAATATCAAATTTAAGTAAGCCCTCATAGATATAGCCGGTCTCACCCTGGGCACATGATACAGTAATAGGTTGCTCATTTGAGATCCTTTCAGTGGCATCCTCTGTTCCAATGATACAGGGAACCCCGAGCTCCCTTGAGATTATAGCAGCATGACAGGTACGGCCCCCCTTGTTTGTTACAATAGCAGATGCTATCTTCATGATAGGCTCCCAGTCAGGATCGGTCATAGTGGTAACAAGTACCTCATCGGCTTTAAACTCACCAATATGGGCGCTATCTTCTATGATATGGGCAACTCCCTGGCCAATCTTACTTCCTACTGCCTGGCCAGTAATGATAACAGGAGCGGTTTCTTTGAGCACATAGGTTTCAATGGTCTTCTCGATTTTCTGGGAGTGTACTGTCTCTGGTCTTGCCTGTACTATAAAGAGCTCACCTTTATCTCCATCCTTTGCCCATTCAATGTCCATTGCCTTTCCATAGTGATCTTCTATGATACATGTCCATTGTGCAAGGGTAAGGATCTCATCATCAGTAAGCACAAAGCTTTGTTGCTCTTCTTTGGTGGTAGCAATATTTTTTACTGGTTCATTGGGGTTATTTGTATAGATCATCTTTATCTCTTTGCTCCCAACTCTTTTTCCCACAATGGGCCTTTTTCCTTCTCTTAGGGTTGGTTTAAATACATAGTAGTCATCAGGGTTCACTGCACCTTGTACCACGTTTTCTCCAAGACCCCAGGAGGCAGTGATAAAGACTGCATCTTGAAAGCCTGTCTCTGTATCAATAGAGAATATAACACCGGCAGATGCCTTATCGCTCCTGATCATCTTTTGAATAGCAATAGAGAGATAAACATCAAACTGACCAAAGCCTTTATCGTGTCTATAAGAGATAGCGCGGTTTGTAAAAAGGGATGCAAAGCAGCGTTTGCATGCATCAATTAGGGGCTCTTCTCCTTGGATATTAAGGAAGGTCTCCTGCTGTCCTGCAAAGGATGCATCAGGAAGATCCTCTGCTGTTGCTGAAGATCTTACTGCTACATCAACTCCTCTGCCGTATTGCTCCTCCATCTTGTGGTAGCCATCTAATATTGCCTGGGTGAGGTCAGGGGGAAAGTTAGTATTTCTTATTATAGAGCGTACTCGCTCTCCCCTTTCTTGCAAGTTTTTCATATCATGGGTATTGAGGCCAGCTAAGGCATCTTTTATAGCCTTTTCTATGTTAGCCTCCTTGATAAGGTAGCGGTAGGCATAGGCAGTGATGGCAAATCCCCCTGGGATATTTACCCCTTTAGAGGTTAGTTTCTGAAACATCTCTCCAAGGGATGCGTTCTTTCCTCCTACAAGGGGGACATCACCTATACTGATCTCATCAAACCAAAGGATGAGCTTTTTTTCT
>Ga0209977_10000430_pt1 | contig 16469 bp, 13 predicted proteins | sample SumtaG_2_FD_183113 | JGI IMG/M metagenome (GOLD analysis project Ga0209977, IMG submission 183113) | Deep subsurface microbial communities from Indian Ocean to uncover new lineages of life (NeLLi) - Sumatra_00607 metaG (SPAdes) (version 2) | ecosystem: Environmental > Aquatic > Marine > Oceanic...
CACCTCCTTTATTGGCCGAGAGTTAACCATACCCACTCATGGATTGCTTGAATGGTTCTTGGCGCAGCAGGGCAAGACTGTCAGGGGATTTGCAAAGGCTATTTATTCCGGTTCTACTACTATTGAAATGGCAAGAATTATGGCTATGATTATAAAGGACCACCCACATATCTGTGGGGTTTATCAGGTTGCAAGCAAGCCTATCACTAAGTATAATCTGCTGTGTTTGATAAAGGACACCTTTGGATTAAATGTGAATATCACTCGGGATGAGGATTTTTGCTGTGACCTCAGTTTAAACATGGATAGATTTGTGCAGACAACCGGTTATACCGCACCTTGTTGGGAAGAAATGATCTGTCAGATGTATAAAGACCCAACAGATTATGACAATATGAGAAAGCACGATTAGAACTGGTAAACTCCAACAACATTTCCTAAGGAGCATTAAATGATTTTTGAAGGTAAAAGTATTCTGGTGATCGGGGGGACGGGTTCCCTTGGTAAGGTGTTGGTGCGTAGAATTCTCACGGACGAACTGGGCAAGCCAGGCAAAGTCATCGTTATGTCGAGGGATGAAGCAAAGCAGCAGGCAATGCGGGTCTCATATATGCACAGGAAAGCGACAACCGATGAGGTCATCTATAACAATTTTAGACAACTGCTCGAGTTTCGTATTGGAAATGTACGCAATTATGCGGATGTTTGCTCTGCGGTCAAAGACGCAGATATTATTATTAACGCAGCGGCGCTCAAGCAGGTGCCCCTTTGTGAGTACTTTCCGGAACAGGCGCTCCAGACAAACTGCCTGGGGCCGGTGAATATTGTTCGCGCAATACGAGAAAACGACTATTCTGTAGAAACAGTAATCGGAATCAGTACAGATAAGGCCTGCAAGCCCGTTAACGTTATGGGCATGAGCAAAGCAATTCAGGAGAGAATCTTCGTATCAGCTAACGTTTTGAACCTCAAGACAAGATTCAACTGTGTTCGATATGGAAATGTCCTGGCATCAAGAGGATCGGTGATTCCACTTTTTCACGAACAGATAAAAGCAGGGGGGGCTGTTACAATAACAGATGCGAGTATGACAAGATTTCTTCTCAGTATCGACCAGGCGGTTGATACCATCTTTGCGGTGATTTCAGAGGGCAAGGCAGGGGAAATCTATGTTCCAATAGCAGACTCGGCCACAGTTGAAAATATTGCTAAGGCCCTTATAGGTTCACGGAAGATCGAAACTGAGATTATAGGTATCAGACCGGGCGAGAAAATGCACGAGATTCTTGTCAGTGAGGAAGAATGCCATCATGTCATAAAAAGTGGAGATTACTACGTAATCTTGCCTATGCTCCCTGAGTTGAGAAATGTAAATAGAGAAGAACCAAGTCCTTTGGACAACGAGTTCAGCAGCGCAGATAATATTCTTGATCTGGAAGGCACGATTGAACTTATGGCCAAACACGGCCTGATTGTGCTTACGGCGGCACTGGCTGAGATAGAAGAGTTGTTGAGATGAATAAAAACACCCAACCATCAAAGAAAATGAAAGTTATGACTATCGTCGGCACCCGGCCTGAGGTCATAAAGCTTAGCAGGGTCATTGCCGAGCTACAGTCCCACGTTCAGCATATCTTGGTGCATACAGACCAAAACCATGATTATGAGCTTAACCAGATTTTCTTCGAACAGCTCAAAATAAAGAAACCGGATTATTTTCTTGGGGTTGCAGGTAGTACAACGGCTGAAACTATTGGCAACGTAATAGCAAAGTCTGATGACGTGATGGCAAAGGAAAACCCCCATGCCCTGCTGCTGTTGGGCGATACCAATAGTTGTCTTTCTGCTATTTCGGCCAAAAGAAGAAAAATACCAATTTTTCATATGGAGGCAGGTAACCGATGCTTCGATCAAAGGGTGCCGGAAGAGATCAACCGCAAAATCGTTGATCACACCAGCGACATCAATTTGCCATATACCGAGCATGCTCGAAGGTATCTGCTCGCCGAAGGAATCCGGCCTGAAACAATTATAAAAACCGGCTCTCCGATGAAGGAAATCCTGGAGTATTACAAAGCCGATATTGAAGCCTCGGACATACTGAAGCAGCTTAAGCTGCGCCCCACCAAGTATTTTGTCGTCAGCGCTCATCGTGAGGAGAACGTCGATTCAGATACCAATTTTCGCGATCTGCTGCACTCTCTCAATACAATTGCAGAGACTTACGATATGCCTGTGATTGTTTCCACGCACCCGAGAACACGCAAAAACCTCGAATCGCCGCAAACCTCTTGTGAGCTGGACGAACGAATACGCTTTCTTAAACCCTGGGGCTTTCTGGATTATGTTTGCCTTCAAACCAATGCCTTTTGTGTCGTCAGCGACAGCGGTACAATTACTGAGGAATCTTCAATAATGAATTTCCCCGCTGTGACTATCCGTCAGGCACATGAACGCCCGGAGGGAATGGACGAGGGAACCGTTATTATGTGTGGGCTTAAGAGCGAGCGCGTTTTGCAGTCCATTGAAGTCGTGACAAAACAGTATGATCATAATGGACGAGCCTTTCGACTGGTGAGTGATTACGAAAGTGAAAACGTCTCCAGGAAAGTTGTTCGCATTATTATCAGTTACACCGATTATGTCAATCGAACCGTCTGGCATAAGCATGTGTAGCTGAGCTGCTTGAATACAGATTGTTATCTATGAGGATATTAATCGTTGTTGACTGTTACCTTCCCTATAAGAAATCCAGCGCAAAGTTGGTTCACGACTTGGCGGTGGAATTTCACAATCAGGGGCACGATGTAATTATTACGGCTCCTGATGATGCTTTGACCGCACCCAGCCAAGTCACTGTAGAGCAAGGTCTGACAGTTCTAAGGATTCGAACCTACCCGATCAAAGGGGCCCAAAGGATAACCAGAGCTATAAATGAAATAAGATTGTCATCGATTATTTGGAAAGCAGGCAAAGCTTTCTTTAAATCAAACCGGTGTGACTTAATTGTATTGTATGCTCCAAGTATCTTCTTTGCATCTCTGATTAAAAAACTCAAAAAGCTGTGGAGCTGCAAGGCCTACTTGATTCAGCGGGACATCTTCCCTCAATGGGCTGTCGATACTGGTGAAATGAAGGAGGGGCTGATATGCTGGCTTTTTCGGCTAAAGGAGCGACAGCATTACGCAGCGGCCGACATTATCGCAGTCCAGTCGCCGGAAAATCTGAAATATTTCTCAGAACAGGGGCTTGCAGATAAGTACAATTTGGAGGTTTTGTATAACTGGACAACGGTTAACGAAAAAAAGATCATCCAACGAAACGACCGACAGAAACTGGGCCTGCAGGACAAGGTGGTTTTTTTCTACGGTGGGAATATCGGTGTTGCTCAAGATATGGATAATATCATTCGCCTGGCTGAAAATATGCGTGAATACTCCAACGTACATTTCCTTCTTGTAGGTGATGGCAGTGAAGTGCCGCGTCTGAAAGCCATGATTAAAGAAAAACAGATGAGCAATATCACAATCCATCCAGCCGTAGCCCAGGAGGAGTATCTGGGTATGCTCTCGCAGTTTGACATAGGATTGATTTCTTTAGACCGTCAGTTGAAAACCCATAATTTTCCGGGCAAGATGCTCGGGTATATGTACTTTTCTATGCCGATTTTAGCATGCATCAATCCCGGCAATGACTTGAAACAACTCATAGAAGATTCAAATGCCGGTTTCGTCTGTTTGGCTGGAGAGCACAATAAACTTTGTGCCTATACTGAGCAGTTGGCCTCAGATACTAATATTCGACGGAAAATGGGCGACAATGCCCGGGCCGTGCTGGAAAAGACCTTTAGTGTTAGCCGGGCCGTTTCGCAAATACTCTCACACAAGGAACTCTACCGAGGTAACTCCCAGAATGACTCGTAGCACCCTGTTCATTAACGGCAAATACGATTTTCAGAAATCGCTTATGAAGGAAAGGCTCTCCGTCACCGGGAAAAAGTATTTCTGGAATTTTCAAAATGGCTTTTTAAAACGACGGCACTACAAGTTGTTTACATCTAACTACATGTCATTCTGTCTTTATAAAAATGCCAAAAAGGCTTAAATAGTAGGTAAGTTGGTATTCAAAGGAGTTCGAAGGCAATAGAAATGGTACGTGTTGCTCGAAAAGGAATAAAGAACGTTGCTAAAAAAGTTGTTCTGCTATTTGTGTCACTATTTTTTTGTTTGACTGTACTTTTATTTGGCGAAGCATTATGTCGAATGTTCACTGACATAAATCTCGTTGGCAACAGTCGGGATCTCTTTATTAAGAATGCATACGGTACAAGCCGCGGCAATGCTAAGAACGCCGAAGCATTGTCTTTTGGTACCAAGGTCTATACAGACAAGAACGGATTCCGAGTGCCACCAACTACAAATAAAATTAATAAGCATTACAAATCAGCCATTTTAATCCTTGGCGATTCGGTTGGTTTTGGATGTGGTATTGATGAAGAGAAGACTTTTGCTGGACGGTTGCGTGTAAGTCTTCCTTCAACAAGGATATATAATTCCTCAGTGATAGGCTATAATACCTATGATCATAAGAACGTTATTGAAATTTTTCTCCCTCTTCACAACGAAATTAACAAAGTTTATCTGATTTTTTGCCTTAATGATATCAGTGCCTCAAGCGCTAAACTAATAGACAATGAGCTTAATAGCTCAGAAGAAGATATTGCAAGGCGGGAAACATTTGTAAAATCAATAAAAAAGATAGACTTCATCAATAAGTTAAATAACTTCTTACGATGTCGGTCAAAACTATATCTGCTGATTAAAAATGTATTGACAGATCCTCAATCTCGGTACTGGGCTGCTGATTCTCGTCTCTATCTAGAAAATAATGATCAGAGCTTTTCAAAATGTATGCAACAAATCGTAGATATTGCCACCATTCTGAAACGCCGGAACGTTTCTTTCACAGCTATTATTATACCGTACGCATTTCAATTGAGAAATGACATTTCAACAAAGAACCCGCAGGTAAAATTGGGTGATTTTTTCAAGAAGAAAGGGATAAATTATATAGATTCAATTGTAAAATTTGAAAATTTAGGCATACCTTACGAAAAGTTTTTTTTACCTTATGATGCGATGCATCTCTCTGAAAAGGGGCACAATGTAATTTATAATATAATCATAGAAACATTGTAAGCATGCAAGAGAATTGGACATTTGCAATCAACTTATGTTATCAAAGAATGAATAGTCGACTAAGCTACTGTTACAAAGTTTTTAGACAATGAAAAAGCCGATTAGGGCATAAATCGGCCAGCGAATACGATATTGAGCCTCTGATTGTCTAAAAACTTATTGCAGGTACCTTAGAATGTGCGATTAGGTTCATTTCTGGAGATGGATTATCATCTTTGAAATTGACATTGTTGCCCCTCGTTGACAATGGAGTTTCCGGTTAAAATGGATTTTTATATATTTTTAATAAGGATAAACTATATTACATGATTTTTAAAGAACTATCGAATGCGATAATACCACGGCAATTTCCAAAGAGTTTGTCCCATCCGTAGTTGAAGGTTGATTTTCTTGCTATAAATAAAATAGCTTTTTACTCGCGATGTTTGTGCATATTGTCCTTTATTCTTATAAATGCTGTCAAGGATAGACAAAAATAATGAAAGTGCTTTTAATTGATCCACCGTTTTACAGGTTTATCAAATACTACAATCGCTATTTTCCTTTAGGTCTCGCTTACTTGGCCGCTGTATTGCGTGATAAAGGCCATCAAGTCCTTATATACGATGCAGACGCCAATGTAGACAAGGCCAGCCAGATGGACTATTCCGACCTTGAGAGTAAATATCCTGAATATATTAAATGCATCAACAATTTGTCTCATCCGATATGGAATGAGCTGCGCAATACTTTAAATGAAGTCAAACCCGACTTGGTCGGCATAAATGTTTTTACAACCAAAGCCGCTGCGGCTTTTAGAGTGGCCGAGATGGTAAAGACCTTATTTAATAATGTTCCCGTGGTAGTTGGTGGCCCACACCCATCCGTCAAGACCGATGAATCGTTAAGGATAAGCCCCTTCGTTGACTACGCTGTTAGGGGAGAAGGCGAAGCATGTTTCTCGCAGCTAATTGATGCTGTCGAAAACAAAAAAACTTATAATAACATAAGCGGGCTTAGTTTTAAGATTAACGGACAAATTTATCATAATCCTGATGCCGAATTTATTCAGGATTTAGACCAAATACCTTATCCCGCAAAAGACCTTCTTATAAATAGAAACACATATACCTCGGAAGATATGGGATTGATAATGACCGGACGTGGATGCCCCTTCGCATGTACGTTCTGCTCCTCTGCCGGAGTATGGCGAAGAGTTACCAGATTCAGGTCGGTTGAAAATGTCATTGGAGAAATTCAGCAGATCCAGGCTGAACACGGCACTGTTCAGTTTAGCTTTAAAGATGACACCTTTACCGTCAATCGAAAAAGGGTTTTGGAGTTTTGCAGATCAATCAAGAATAAAAAACTTAAGATAAACTGGGAATGCAACGCCAGGGTGAATCTTATTGATGAATCGTTATTGAAGGAAATGAAGTCCGCCGGCTGCAACAGTATCAAGATCGGCATAGAATCAGGTAGTGACCGTGTTCTCGAAACCATAATGAAAAAAGGAATAACGACAACACAGATCAGACGCACCGCCGAGCTTGTTCACAAGGCCGGCATACATTGGACAGGCTATTTTCTGATGGGTGTCCCAACGGAGACTATGCACGAAATGCTTCAAACCCTCAACTTAATGCGACATATCAAACCCGATTTTGCGTCCCTTTCGGTATTTGTACCTTACCCCGGAACCGAATTGTATGATAGGGGTATTGCTGCCGGATATATGATTGATGCCCGTACTTTAGACGATTATTATTCTAAATCACCGAAGTATTATTTTATGAAACACCCTGATAAACGGATTGATACCATGACTGATGAGGAATTCAGGCAGATTGAAAAACATCTAAAAACCAGCTTTCACAAATACAACAAGGGCACAGCACGCATCCTCAAAAGAGCCAAAGCTCGAAGTATTTTATACCGGAAAGAGCCGACAGCGTTATTCGGTGATTTTAGAAAGTTTTTGGCATGGCTTAGATAATGGATAAATACAGCCAATTTACTTTTTTAATATTGTGGCTTATAATCCAGTAGTATAAAATTGCATTGTTTGTAACTCCGGTCATCCTTTGAAAACGGAATTTAAATAATATATCGTTACGGATAACGCATAAAAGATGATTCTCCAGATTTTCCTGTTTCTTGTTGACACTTTTCTCCTCAATGCCGCTTTTCTTTTGTCCTTTCCTGTCAGATATGGGTTGAATATACCGGAAATAAATTTTCTGCCATACAAGGATAATTTCCCCTTCCTTACATTTATATATATGTTGGCCCTTGTTCTTACACGCGTTTACAAAAAAAGGTTTTGCTCTTATTGGCACTTATTCAAGAAAATTTTCAATGGCTTGCTTTTAGGTGCCCTTTTCGGCATGGCTCTTGTCTATATTTTTAGAATCAAATGGTCGGATTTCCCTTCCTGTATCTTCGTTATTTCCTTTCCCATTGGAATATTATTCATCTTTATATTTAACAGCCTGGTTTTAAGATTTACCGGAGGAATTAAAAAGAAAGTAGTTGTTATTGGAAAACAAAAATCCGCAGGAGTCTTTAGTGAAAGTCCTTTAGTTGAAGAAAAGCATATAGACACCATCGAAGAGCTTCTACAGTGTGAAGATGCCGATGAGATTGTGATTTGCGAGCAAATTCACAATGATAAGCAGTTGAATCTCCTTATTTACCTCCTGCTCAGGCTAAAAGTAAACGTGGTTTTTGACCCATCTATCTATGCTAAGCTGCTTTCAAGAAACATGATGGAGGAAAATTCCCTTCAGTTCCTCAGAACATTCATTGGAAGAAAATCTGACAGTGAAGAATTCTTGGTAAGGGCTTTGGATGTATTAGGCAGCGCCTTTATGCTTATCCTTCTAAGTCCATTGTTGGTATTGGTTATGCTGCTTATAAAACTTACTTCGTCTGGGCCTGTATTTTACAACCAGAGCAGGATTAGAAAGGATGGCAAAACCTTCACTATGTATAAATTCAAGACAATGATCAACGATGCTGAAAAGCAAACAGGTCCTGTTTTAGCAGGAGAAAATGACCCAAGAGTGACAAAAATCGGTCGTTTTCTAAGACGCACCCGTATTGACGAGCTTCCCCAATTGTTAAATATTATACGCGGCGATATGAGTCTTGTTGGACCAAGACCTGAACGGCTCCACTTTGTGAAACGGCACAAGGCACTGAGGGAAATACGGCTGGCGGTAAAACCCGGTCTGACTGGTCTTGCCCAGATAAGAAATGCTTATGACTTACACCCCAACCATAAAGTAAAATATGATTATTTGTATATTCAACGAAGGTCTTTCCTGTTAAACCTTTATATTTTGGCAAAAACGATTCCTGTGATATTGCTGAAAAAGGGCTGGTAATTTCCCATCTGATTTGTACTCTTCTGTAGCGCATGATAGCCTTTCGTAAACACCGATTGGTTGATTGCTGTTCTTGTTACCACATTAAGGGAAACCAAGTGCATCGGGTCTTGGCATTTGGAATTTATACAAATCCCATTAATTAAATGCACCGATCCCCAATAGCAAAGCCTTTTTACCCCCGTTGTTGAAAATCCACCAAAGACGGACGGGGGCTTATTTTATATTTAGTTCCAAGCAAACTTATGATGAATTTTTCTTCCTTTGGTAGAAGGTTACTGAAAGAGATGGCCTGGGCCGGCTTTGGAAAAATTGCAGCCGCGTTGGGAATGCTTGTTGGAATACGTTTGCTTACCGAAACCGTTCCCAAAGAAGTCTATGGCACAGTCAGTTTACTAATAGGCCTCATAACACTTGGCAACAATCTTTTTGCAGCACCTTTACTGCAGGCGGCCCAAAGATTCCATTCTGAAGTAGCTTTATACGATGGTGTCCCTCAGCTTCGCGGCATAATTGTCGGCATGCTAAAATGGACGGTCGGTACCATCGTATGTCTTATTTTAGTAGTGGGAGGAATTTATACACATTTCACATCTCTATCTTTTCTAATATTTCTACTGTTGGCAGCCTTTTTGAGTCTCCAGGTTATACGAAACTTGGAGATCAGCCTTTTTACTGCTGCACGTCGGCAGAAAGCTGTCGCTATTTGGAGTGTGTCGGAAGCTTGGCTTAAGCCGGCAATTGCAGTATTGATGATTGTGGTGTTTGGTGCATCCTCATTTTCTATTTTATTGGGTTATTCTATCGCAACTGGCGCGATCTTACTGCTTTTTTATTTACTGCCCATACGAGCTGAAGGTATGAGCGGTTCGAATGAACCGTTGCATACTGACAAGGACCTCATCAATGGTATATGCCGTTACGCTCTCCCCCTTGTGCCATTGGCACTTGTAGCTTGGACCAGTTCTTTAAGTGATCGTTATATTATTGGAGGAATATTGGGAATTGGACAAGTCGGCCTTTATACCGCGGCTTATGGTTTAATCAGTATGCCTTTTCTGATGGTGGGCGGTATCATTGGTCAGACCTTGCGGCCTCCTTATTACCAGGCTGTATCTGCCGGAAATATCACCATGGAGAAAAAACTTCTCAGAGCCCAACTGGCCATAACTGTCTTGGTCTGTGGCGCTGGTGTCGTAGCTGTCTTTTTCCTCCGCAACATAATCGCAGCATTATTGCTCGCCAAAGAATACCGAAGTGCTGTATCTCTTATGCCCTGGATCGCCGCTGGAATAGGACTTCACACTATTGCACAAGTTTACGCTGGCGTCCTGCATGCATACAAGCTAACAAAGCTCATTCTTTACTCTCAATCAATCACAGCAATCGTTTGTGTTATCTCTGTTATTCTTTTTACCTGTTGGTTTGGTTTGCCCGGAGCAGCATGGGCCTGCCCTGTTTATTTCGGCGTTATGGTTATAACAAATATGTTCATGGCAAAAAATGTAAGAAAGTAACTGATTTATCAAATATTTCATAATGGCAGCTCAATTATGAAGAATACTTTTAAAAGCATTTTGAAGCAACTCGGCTTGTACAATAGCGCCAAATCGTTCTACCAAAATATTCGACCTATCTCTGAAAATGTAATTGTTGGCGGTATGGAGTGTACTGGCTCAACCTTTGTTTGTCAGATCGTAAAGGAAATGGGATTTAAGCCTAAGAAAATACATGAGTATTATAACAAAAAAAATATTCTCAAACTCATAACTTTCCGAGATCCCCGCGATATTATTTGTTCTTTTGCTCGGCGAACAATGAAAGAAATGGTTGATGCGAAAGGACTTGAAGAAACATTAATTGCAAGTCATAAATATTTGTTTCTACATCACAAGCGACATGAAGATCTTAGGCGGTACAGCCAAGAGCAGCACTCTTTACTTATACGCTATGAAGATTATTTTGTAGGCAACGAAGGCAATCTCATAGATCAATTGGCAGAGTTTCTTAAAGTAGATATTGATGATTCTTTTAAGTTATTTATCCTCTTAGAATACTCGATTGAAAAAAACAAACAACGCGCCAGTAAATTTAGTTCATTCCAGGAGTATGACAAAGATACATTAATACACGGGAACCATCTCTCAAGCAATGGAATGTCCAAAGTATGGAAGGAGCTTTTTACTCCTGCTGTATGTGAAATTACAAAAAGAGACCTGGGAGATTTTCTTATCGAATACGGATACGAAAGCAATTTAGATTGGTAGTTCTCTTGTCCTCCAAATATTCAACAGTCCTGGAAAAATCAAACAAATCTACGCTTTATCTCAAGTACAATAATAAATTCAAATATTTCATCCCAGGGCAAGTCAATTTTTGACTGACAGGACGTGTTTTTATGAATGAAGCTAATAAAGAAAAGCCAAATAAATGGCTTAACGAATTTGCCAATAACATTACATCCCAAAACGGCGAAGATGGTATAATTTGCAAGATTCTGGACGTTTTAAATGAAAGCAATAAATGGTGTGTGGAGTTTGGGGCTTGCGATGGCAAATATTGTAGCAATACTTTCAATCTCATCAAAAACAAAGGTTATTCAGCTGTGTTAATTGAAAAAGATAAACAAAAGTATCAAGATTTATTAAAGACTTACAAAGAAAACAAAAGCGTTATTCCAGTAAATACTTTCGTTGGTTTTGAGCAGAAGGACGGGCTGGAGGCTGTCCTTAAGACTACCAACATACCTATTGATTTCGACCTGCTTTCAATAGACATAGACGGCAATGAATATCATGTCTGGGAAGAAGTGCGACACTACAAACCAAAGGTTGTGGTTATAGAATATAATCCGACTATTCCCAACCAGGTTGAATTTGTGCAAGCGCGGGATATGCTGGTAACTCAAGGAAGCAGCCTTTCATCCATTGATAAACTCGCAAAACTGAAGGGGTATGACCTAGTATCTACAACGGAGACAAACGCCATCTTTGTCGATTCGAAGTATTTTGAGTTATTTGGCATAAATGACAACTCGATAGCAGCAATGAGGCCAGATGAGCCCTGGGTTACATATATATTTAGTGGTCACGATGGAAGAATTTTTATAAAAGGCTATTGTAGACTGCCGTGGCATAGAATTTCATATAGTGAGGCCAAAATGCAGCAGTTACCAAAATTGTTACGTAAGCACCCAAGTAACTACGGTGTATTTAGAAAAGCTATTATGAGATTTTATCGATATCTTCGTGGAAAAAAGATATAACAAGATGAACTATTTTAGGAATAAGATAAATGTCTATTGGCTCAGGATCACTAAGCTACCATGGTGGATGGGAAGTCCAATTGCCATTCATGCACTCCGCGACAAATCTCAGACCGAAAGATTTGCAACAGTTTCAAAGCAATATAATAACTTGTGCAAACAACTGGACCCCAAAAAAAATATGTCCGATCGCTATGCTGAAAAGGACGGCCCGCATCCTTGGAAACGCCATACAGAAACTATTAAGAACGCTTTCTCCAACAACCTGCCAATGAATTTTTTGAGAAATCCCCTTATAGGCAGACAAATGGTGGCACAAGCACCACCGGGCATTATCCGGGAAAAGATCTCATTTATTGAGTCGGTTTGGTCCGGCGAAAGACTCTCGGCTATCCTCCGAGAAGACTATGTTGGATTACCCAGAATTGCGAACTTCAAATATTGTACTTCGGGTAACCGACTCCATCATGCCTGTCACCTTGCATCATACAAATCTGCAATTGGAAAAGAGTTTTGGTCATCACAAAACATTGTGGAATGGGGTGGTGGGTACGGCAACATGGCTCACCTCGTAAGACGATTGAACCCTGAGTGTACCTACACAGTAATCGATCTTCCGGAATTGTCTGCTTTGCAATACATATATCTCTATGCTTTAATTGGCGACGATGTGTGTTTGATAACTCCGGGATTCTCTGACGTTAACAAAGGAAAAGTGAATATTGTTCCTGTCGGGCGTGTTTTGAGTGGGGAAATCAATATTTCAGCCGATGCCTTTCTATCCACCTGGGCCATAACAGAAAGTCCTCAGCAGGCACAAGAGTTCGTTTGTCGAAATTTGTTCTTTGGAGCAGAATCCATTCTCTTGGCGTATCATGACGACTCTCACAACTATATAAAAGGTCATCTGCCGAAACTCGGCTTTATCACAAATTCCGTACCGTTTCTGCCCCCTAAACATTTTTATTCTTTTCTTTGAATAATCTGACGATATGTATCGTGAAAAAAATGCTTCGAAATATACCCCTTTTTGCCAAAGTAAACTCGATTGTTAAGGCCAACCTGCAAGAGGGAAAAGCAGGACGGCAGTTAAGGGCTTACCAAGCAGAGGCAGTCAAAAAGGGATTAGAGTGTCTCGAAGAAAAGAAACTGAAGCAGTCGCTTCAGAAACGCTTAGCTCAGCGCCGGTCAGTACATCGGCTGAAGTCTAAAGGGGATTTGCATATTTTCCTGGCTTATTATGTCTCGAGTTGGGAATCGGTTTTACCCAGGTCGTTGGAACCTTTTGGGAAGGTAACGGTATTTAACTGGCGGGAACATGGTTTTGATGATAGGCAGCCTGATTGGCTCAGCCAACGAAATCAGATGAACGCAGCAATGCTGGAAATCTTTCACCAGGCCAATCGCACTGAGCCGGTTGATGTGGTCATCGGTTATCTATCAGGCTATAACACTTCGCCAAAAACCCTACAAAAAATGGCACAAGCAGGTGCTGTTATCTTCAATTTTTGTTGGGATGACAAACTAAGTTTTTCCGGAAAAAAGTTGGGTGGACGATATACAGGCCCGGCTGGAATTGCTCACGCAGTGGATTTAAACCTGACAAACTCACCGGATTCTTTGATTAAATATGCTGTAAATGGTGGTTTGGCCATGTTCTGGCCTGAAGCAGCCCATCCCGACGTCCATCGGCCCTACAATACTCCTTTTGAATTTGATGTAAGTTTTGCAGGTGCTTGCTATGGCCAACGGCCTTCTTTTATCAAGAAACTTGCCAAGCATAATATAAAAGTAGAATGTTTTGGGCACGGCTGGCCAAATGGCCCTCTCCCATCTGAGGAAATGATTAAACTATATTCCCGTAGCCGAATTAATCTGGGCTTTGCAGGTATTGGTTATTCACGTAAACTGATGTGCCTCAAAGGACGTGATTTTGAGGTTCCAATGAGCGGAGGGCTCTATTTGACACAAAACAATCCTGAGTTATCACTGATATTCAATGTTGGTAACGAGATTCTTACATACAGAAATGAAGAAGATTGTGTGCGAATTATTCATGAACTACTTGCCGACCCTGACAGGGCTGAAGCAATTCGAAAAGCTGGCCGAAAACGCTGCTTAAGTGACCATAGTTATCACGCACGCTGGTTGCAGGTATTTCGAATAGCTGGACTCTTGCAAGAAGGTAAAAGTTAGTGAACATCCACTTCTGCACACGTCTGTGGCAAACTCAAATCGGCTGGAATAACTTTTGTGGTCTTTCCAGCTAAGAATTCTTAAAGGGAAAGAATGGCGACAGGTATGACAGACTATAGACGACGCATATATAGTAAATATGCCTCTTGTTTTCAGGACTCTAAACAGACTTTTGATGTAACCGCAGCAAATAAATGGGGCAAGGCTTATGATTCCTATTTGAAAGGGTGGTTGCCTTCAGAGAAAAATGCGAACATCCTGGAGATTGCCTGTGGTAGTGGAAGATTGTTATATTTTCTTAAAACGAGAGGTTATGCCAATATTACAGGGGTAGATATTAGCCCTGAACAAATATCTTTAGCAAAACAGGTGACACAAAATGTAGTGCAAATAAACGCTACTGAATTTTTGGAGACGAAAGATAAAACATATGACCTTATAATTGGCTTGGATATTGTCGAGCATTTCAAAAAAAATGAAGTAATTCATTATCTTGATGCCTGTTTTAATGCACTCAAACCGAATGGCCGTCTCATCCTTCAGACATGTAATGCGGACAGCCCCTGGGGATTAATGCGTCTTTATGGGGATTTCACACACGAAGTGTGTTTTAATGCCAATTCACTTGGCCGGCTCTTGAAGCTGGTCGGTTTTCAGCAGACCGAATCAAGGCAAACTGGTCCTGTCATACACGGCTTTGCATCAGCATTGCGTTACATGATATGGCAAGGAATACGCATAGTTTTAAAAATATGGAATCTTGCTGAAACCGGCAACAGCGGCAGCGGTGTGTTCACGCGCACTTTCCTGATATCCGGCCTAAAGCCAACACCTTTAAAGGAAAAGGATATAGATTGAGTACAGGATTACATATCTTGTATGTCGGTGAGCTTTGGGAAGGTAGCACAAGCAAAATGCGTTTCAACGCGATGTGCGGATTGTGTGGTAAGGTAACCACTATCGACATCTCACCCTTACAAACTCCAAAAGCTCTCAAAAGGTTTGCCGGTCGAGTTGCATATCGGTTGGGATTTCCCATTGATCACGCTGCAGCTAACAGGAAAATATTGGATGAAAATAACAAATCTTATGACATAATATGGATAGATACGCCTCGTTTCATTAGTGCCAAGACACTTATAAATGTTCGCAGTAAACATCCCGAATCTTTCCTGATAAGCTTCATCATGGACGATCCTTTTCCCGTACAGGGGGCACATTGGCGAAGATTTCTTCAGGCAGTTCCATATTATGATTTGCATTTTGTGGCACGGGATAAAAACATCCCTGAGTTGCGAAAAATGGGAGCCAAACATGTATATAGATTCTATAAAGGATTTGATCCTAAGATTCATAGGCCCCTGACACTCTCGCCAGAGGCGCCATCGTACGATGTGTTTTTCGCCGGGCGTTGGGAACAAAAAAGGGAGGCGGATATTGCCTTGTTGTTGCGTAAAGGGGTTTCTGTAACCATTGCCGGAGGTAGTGATTGGAAGAGAAAAGGCCGGTTCTGGAAACTCATTAAACAGTCTTTTATCAATGGTGGAGTCTATGGACAGGATTACACAATGGCTTTAGTTTCTTCAAAAATTGCCCTTTGCTTTTATTCTAAGTGGAACCGAGACAAGGGAAATTCCAGAATGTATGAAGTTCCTGCCTGCGAAACTTTTATGCTGGCAGAGAGAAACAATGAAAATATAAACATGTTCCAGGAAGGTAAAGAAGCAGAGTTTTTTTCATCCCAGGAAGAACTACTGCAAAAAGTACGCTATTATTTGACACATTCCGAGCAGCGGCAGTATATCGCCACGGCTGGTAGAGAACGTTGTTTGAGAAGCGGATACAGCTACCGTGAGCGTCTCAAGTGGATGCTTCAAATTGCCTGTGAATCGAAGGAAAAATGATGCTTGACAGTGACAAAGCAGAACTTATATTATCAACGACTATTCTCATTTTAGTTGTACTTGGGGCCAGACGCGCATTTCTTGCTCCAGCACGTACGAAATCATTTGATTTTGCTTTGATTTTTGCCGGTGTTTTTTTTGGGCTTGGTCCATGGATTGCATTTATCTATGGTAATTGGTCGTTTGTCCACGATAATGTTAATAATCCACTCGAACCTATCGAGTTACTAATCAAGGCCTATCTGGTCATTGCACTTTATATACTCGGAATATGGATCATAGGAAAAATCTTTCTTCCATTGAAAAAACTCGCTCCTGTTCTGCCGTTTTCCGAAGAACACTTCACGATAACTAAGTTCTTTGGCCAATACCAGACGATTAAATGGCAATATGTTATTGTAATTGTTGTATTCATCTGGCTTCTCAGGATGACTGTTGCTCTACGCTATGGTATTTTGTTCTCGGGCACCGCTACCAGAGAGAGAGTATTAAGTCAACCATACTATATTGTGGTTCTTGGCTCGTTGGCGAGAACTCT
>Ga0209977_10000431_pt1 | contig 16429 bp, 27 predicted proteins | sample SumtaG_2_FD_183113 | JGI IMG/M metagenome (GOLD analysis project Ga0209977, IMG submission 183113) | Deep subsurface microbial communities from Indian Ocean to uncover new lineages of life (NeLLi) - Sumatra_00607 metaG (SPAdes) (version 2) | ecosystem: Environmental > Aquatic > Marine > Oceanic...
CAACGGCAACGGTTCCGAGTATTTCCTGAAAGACGGACGGGGGCCATTCGCCGGGACGCTGGAAGCCCTAGACGCTATGGGCTTCACGGGTGAACGTGGCAAATACTACCATCGCCACGACAGGCTCCCCAAGGAATTGCAGGAGCAAATCGAGAAGCGCCCAAAGGCGGAGACTCCGCCAGAGACGGCACCGGAGACGCCGGAGACGCCGGAGACGCCGGAGACGCCGGAGACGGCGAAAGCCTAAGACGGCAGGGCTGGCAACCAGTAAAGGGAGCGAACGGGGCACCCTGGGAAGGGGTGCCCCTCGGCGTTTCTCTGGGGGATCTCCCCAGGAGAGAGGAGCCATGAAACGACAGAGGGAAGTGCGTGGCCTGGACGACAGGCTGGCCGACGCCGAGGAAGCCAGGGAGCAGCTGGCCCTGGTGCGGAGACTCCTCCGCACCTATGGCAGTCCCCAGGCCGTCCTCGCAGAACTGGAGCGCCGTCGGATACGGCGGCTCCGGGAAGGCATGAGGCACACCCGCCCTGAATGACGCCAGTGGCGCTGGTAGAAAGCCGCCCCGATGTCGGGACGGCTCGGCGGAAGCCAATCTGATAAAGGGGGTCAGAGGCATGGGGAAGATATTTGAACGGTTCCCATGCCCTTCGTGCGGCTACGGAGCCTTGAGCGAGGCAGACCTGGAAGCGCACCAGGCCCACGCCCATCCCTCAGAGGGTGACGGCGGTGGGCCTCCTGCGTCTCTGGCACCTCCTCCCGAGGTCCAGGTGGCCGTCGTTGAGCCTCCCGCGCCCGAGCCGGCTCCCCCGCCGCAGCAGGCGTCCACCATCCATCCCGCCCTCAAAGTACCGCAGGGCGACGACACCTTCTGGGTGGATAACAAGCTGGTGCGGCTCCTGCACACGGTGGGGAAGCTGTCGGGCAAGGGCCAGGTGGTCAACGTCCTTCTAACGGGGCCGAAGGGCACAGGGAAGACCAGTCTGCCGAAGGAGTTTGCCGCCGCCCATGGGAAGCCGATGTTCACCGTCCACTGCCAGCTTATCGCTGAGCGGGACGACTGGTGGGGGTCGAAGGAGCTTTCCCTGGAGCGGGGCACCTACTTCGAGAAGGCGGCGTTCCTCGACGCCATCGAGACGGTGGGATGCGTCATTCTGCTGGACGAGGCCAACCGGACGCATCCCGAGAACCTGAACGCCTTGTTCGGTTTCCTCGACCACCGGAGAAGGGCCTGGGTGCCTCAGCTCCATAGTGAGGTAACGGTGGCTCCCGGCGTCGTGTTCTTCGTCACCCTCAACGAGGGGTACGAGTACGTGGGGACGAACCCCATTGACGAGGCGCTGCGGGACCGCATGACCTACGCCATCCGCATGGGGTACGTCCCAAAGGGGGTAGAGGTCTCCATCCTCCAGAAGCGGACGGGAGTAGACCAGGACACGGCGGAGAAGCTGGCGGAGTTTGCGAGGACGGCACGGCGCAGCAGCAAGCTCAGGCTTCCCATCAGCACCAGGCAGCTTCTGGGAGCGGCGACGCTCGTCGTCGAGGGGATGGACCTCCAGGACTCCGTGCTCTACTCGGTGGTCAACGGCTGCGGGGAGGACGTGGACAGGAACGCCCTGCTCCAGGCCCTCCAGGTTATCGGGAAGGTGGACGACGCCTACGTCTCCGGCGAGACGGGCGACGACGAGGGGGAGGAGGCATAAGGCGAAAGGCGAAACCCGCTTCGGCGGGTCGTGGGGAGACGGGCTACCCCACCTGAACGAGCCAGCCCGGGAAAGGGGGTGACGACGTGGAGAACCGGAGCCTGTCGGGATTCTGGCGGCAAGACCGCTCGGATGACAGGGTCATGGAGCTTATCTCCGTGCTCCAGGGAGCCGACAACCTCATCGGGTTGATGGGAAGTGACATAAGGGTCACTTGGTCGGGACAGGAAGTGTCCTACACCGACTTCCGAAACCACATCGTCGCCCTGGACTACGGCCCAGTGAAGGGTCAGCGGACGCCTTTCCCAGGCACTCACGTAGACGAGATTATCGGCTACGCAGCCCACGAGGGAGGCCACTGTATCTGGTCGGAGCCGGACAAGGACGTGTCCATCCGCCAGGCGGTGTCCCGGCGGTGGACGCAGCTTCCTCCTGCGCTCAAGAGAGCGTGGACGGACGGCGAGCGCCACCCCGTGCCCGATGGTGCGGGAGGCACCGTGAACCCCGTGCTTGTGGAGCTGTGCCGCATCCAGAACATCCTTGAGGACGCCTACATTGACCACCATGTGGACAAGAAGTGGGAAGTCCTCGGTGAGCACATCCGCATCGCCCGTCAGCGGTTGGCGGACCGCCGTCCTATTGACCATGAGGCCATCGGGCAGCAGGCCCGTCCCAGCCGCAACGCCGCCACGAACCTGTGGATAGCGGCATCCCTCTACGGATACCCGCTCCCCAAGAAGATGCGTGTGCGGGTGCGTCGGGCGATGACCGCCTTGATGAAACTCTCGCAGCAGGCGATAGGGACGCATCGAGGCGGGCTACGGCATGACCTGGCAGTGGACGCCGCCATCGTCCTGTTCAAGGAGTTCCCCAGCGACGACGCTCCTGTGCCCACCATTGGCGGCCAGGGCGAAGGCGGGGACGGCGACGGTGGTGGCCAGGGCCAGGGAGCCGCGGGCGGCGGCGGTCAGAAAGGACAGGAGCAGGGATCTGCCAGCGGCGGCGGTGAAGAGGCCGACGACGAGGGAGATCCACGACAGCAGCTTGGTAAGCGGCTGGCCCAGGCCCTCCGGGACGTCCTGGATGCCAGGGCCAGCGGCCAGTCCGGTGCGGGAGACCCTGGCGAGGGTGACGAAGGTGATGAGGGTGATGAGGGTGATGATGATGATGAGGGAGACGTCCAGGGCCAGGACTCCGGCGACGGCGAGGATGAAGGGGATTCGCCCCAGGGCGGCGACGGCCCAGGTAAGGTGGGAGACCTGGACGACTTCGACAATCGCCAGGCGGCTCCCGACACCGACCTTGGAGCGGAAGTTCCCAAGAGGCTCCTAGAGAAGATAGCCGACGCCATCGCCCATGAAATCGAAGACCTGAGCGAGTCGGTGGCAGAGGTGCTCGCCGAGCGTCCCGAGAACGTTGCGGCCAGCGCAAGGAAGGCCGACGAAGACCCCGATCTTGCCCGCAGGGTAACCTCCCAGGTCATGGACCAGGTGCAGGAGATACGGCGGGTGTTCGACCGCCAGAGGGACGTGCAGAACCGCTACCTCAAGGGCCTCGACCGGGGAAAGCTGGACAGCCGACGGTTGGCCAAGGTGGGCGCGGGAAGCTTCAACGTCTTCCAGCGCCGCCAGGTGCTCGACCGTCCCGATATTGCCGTGGGCCTGCTGCTGGACGTGTCCTACAGCATGGACGGCTACATGAGCATCGTGGAGCAGACGGCGGCGGTGTTCGCCGAGGGACTCATACGCAAGCCAGGCGTCAACTTCGCCGCCTGGACGTACACGGGAGCCTACTCTCACGTGGCGCTCACCCGCATCTGCGACAAGAGGCTGGGGAAACTGTGCCTGGCCAACGTCGAGAAGGGCGGCGGGACGCCGTCGGGGGCGGCCATCGCCGGAGTCAAGGTGCTCATGGAGCGGATGCCGCAGCGGAAGAAAGTAATCCTCCACTTCACGGACGGCGCTCCCGACTCGGCCCACCACGTCGTCCAGGCGGTGCGTAGATGCCGCCAGGACAGGATCAGGGTCTACGCCATAGGCGTCGGCACCTACGGGAGCCTCCAGCAGCAGTACGGGCCGGACAACTGGGAAACCATCAGCAGCGTGGCCGACCTCCCCAAGGCGGTGGCCAGGCTCATCAAACAGGTGGACAGCTTCAAATAAGGGGGTTGATATGGCGGGAGAGAAGGACAGCCAGGTGCCCTTCGTGGGCAAGAGCATGGTAGGCATGGATTTAGCAGCAGAGGCACAAGAGCTGGTTGAGCGCGAAGGGGAGCCTCCGATGTGCTGGTGCGGGAAACACTACATCGGGGCTGAGTGTCCTGAGCAACGCCGGTAGGCGAAACCCGCTTCGGCGGGTCGTGGGGAGATGGGCTACCCCGCCTGAAGATGCTAGCCCGGGAAGGAGGTGATTGATATGACACCCAGATCAGTTTGGAAGGGTACAGTCGGCTTTGGGATGGTGACCATTCCCGTGAAGCTCTACGGAGCGGTGGAGGAGAAGGATGTCAGGTTCAACACGCTGCACAGGGAGTGCGGCACCCGCATCCAGATGCCCAAGGTCTGTCCCAACTGCGACAACAAGCGGCTGGAACAGGCCGAGATGGTCAAGGGCTTCCCGGTGGGCGATGACAAGTTCATAGTCCTGGAGGAGCAGGACTTCGCCAGCCTCCCGGTCAAGTCCCTCAAGGCCATCGAGGTCATGGAGTTCGTGGATGCGTCGGGGGTCGATCCCCGCCACTACGACAAACCCTACTTCATGACTCCCGACCAGGCAGGCGGCAAGGCGTTTGCCCTGCTGCTGCACGGGATGAACCACGTAGGACGTGTGGCGGTGGCCAAGCTCTCAATGCGAGATCGGGAGCACCTGTGCATCATCCGGCCCTTCGGCGACGTCCTGATGCTCCAGACCCTTCACTGGACGGACCAGCTGCGGGACGCAGAGGCGGTGGCGGCGGACCTCCCAGACGTGACCGACCAGGAGTTGGGGCTGGCGGTGGGCCTCATCCAGGCCCTGGAGGGCGAGGTCAACCTCGCTGCCTACGAGGACGAGTACAGGGAGGCCGTCACCCGCCTGATAGAGGCCAAGCTCAACGGGGAGGTCATCGAGGCCACTCCCGTGGAGGATGCCAAGCCGACGGCGGACGTCATGGCCGGACTGCTGGCCAGCATCGAGGCGGCCAAGGCCGTCAAGGTGTAGATGGGAAGACAGGCGAAACGCCCTGGGGATCCGGGCTGAGGACAACCTGGGCGTCGTGGAGGCGCTGGCCGACCTCCACCCGAATGAGCCAGGCCGAGAGAAAGGAGAGCCATGAATCTCGCAGAGGAATTGGGCCTCAACGTCATCCAGGGGCCATTTGTCAGGAAGGAAGGGAAGTGCCCGTCATGTGGGAACACTATCTCCTTTGCGACCAATGCTCCCGATCGTGAGTACGTCCCGGTGTGCCACGATTGCGAGGCAGAGGTGTACAGGAACCTTCCCAAACTGGTCAGCCAATGCTGCGGCAGACCGGCCACGGACGAGGTCGAATTTACCGACGACGGAGAATCCACAGGCAGGTGCAGCGGGTGTCTTGAGGGAGCAATGTTCGAGCCGGAGCCGGAGGACCACACCTGCGCCGAGTGCGGGAGGCCGCTTTCGGATGGCGAGGAGGAGAAGTGCTCCCAATGCGCTTCCATCGCCTATGCCGGAGGGGTGTGATGAACCGTGAAGAGTTGGCAACGGAAGTCCAGGGACTGATAGGCAAATGCCTACAGATCGAAGCAGAGTGCCACAGGTTGGAGGAGGTATCCGCCGCAGAAAACCTGCGATCTGGGAGGGCTTTCTTAGTGGCGGCGGCCCGTAGATTGGAAGGGCCGATGCCTTGGGAGCGACCCCCAACGTAGGGGAAAGGAGGGGTAAATGCCGGAGAAGGCACTAATCGCAGTCGCTGTCCTGCTTGTCCAGATGCTTGTCTGGAAGCGGCGGAGGCTATCCAAGCTGGTAGGGATTGCCCTCATAGCCTGGTGCTTCGCCTACTTCATAGCCGAAACGCCCTGGTAGGGCGTCCCTGGGGGTTGGCCTACCCAGGCTGAATGAGGCAGGCCGAGAAAGGAGGTGAGGGGGATGATCGAGCCGATGCTGGCAGAGAAGGCACCGGAGCCGTTCGACTCGGACAGACATCTGTTCGAGGTCAAGTACGACGGTGCTCGGTGCATCGCCTACGTCAAGGATGGCCAGGTCAAGCTGCTGGCTCGCAGCGGGAACGACCACACGGCGGGGTTCCCCGATCTATCGGGGCTGCCACGCCAGGTGCGTGCATCCGAGGCCGTCCTGGACGGGGAGCTCATCGTGGAGAACCCGGACGGGAAAGGGCACAACTTCAAGGCCCTCCAGTCCCGGATACATACCCAGGACGAGCTGAAGGTGCGGGTGCGGGCACAGACCTTCCCCGCCACGCTCATGGCCTTCGACGTGCTGCGGATAAACGGGACGGACCTCACGGCCAACGGCCAGCGGATCCCGCTGGAGCAGAGGAAGACGCTCCTCTCCAAGCTCATCGAACCCAGCGACCGGCTGCGGGTCACCGAGCACGTGGAGGGAAGCGGCATAGCCCTCTTCCAGACGTGCATCCAGAAGGGGATGGAAGGGGTCATGGCCAAGGATCGCCAGGGCCTCTACTACCCAGGGAAGCGCCACTCAGCCTGGCTGAAGGTGAAGGGCGTGAAAGAGGGTAGCTACGTGGTCTGCGGGTACACCGCGGGGGAAGGTTGGCGTGACGGCCTGTTCGGTTCCCTGCTGTTGGGCAAGCCCAACGGTAGTGGCGGCCTCCGGTCCTGCGGCTCCGTGGGGTCGGGCTTCACTGTGGCCGACCTGATCGAAGTCCAGCAGGCGGTGAGGAACCTGCACACCGCCGAGTGCCCGTTTACCCAGGCTCCCTACGAGCCAAAGCTGTTCTCGTACCTGGAACCCCTGGTGGTCGTCGACGTGAAGTACCACGCCGAGACGGAAGATGGGAAGCTCCGCTTTCCCGTCTTCCTCCGGCTCAGAGATGACCTGCAGGCGGAGGACGTGGAGCCATGAAACTACGCAAAGAGGGACGGAAACTAGACCTGGATATGGTCGCGCTGCCTCACTTCTGTGGGGTCCACCTGGACTCCACGACCAGAGGTGTGTTCGGCCTATGGATATCCCCAACCCAGTTCCCGAACGTTATGGTGGCCACCTCGCTGGAGTTGCGCATCGGGTGGCCACCGGTGCGGTTCCTTCGGGGCTGGGTGGGTGCAGGAGGTCGTGATGAAGGAAGAATATAAGGTGGAAGTCATCCCCGCAGAGAAGGCCAGGGCGGAGTATCCTCGTCGCATTCCTCGGCACAGACGACCGCGGAAAGAGGAGTACCGGCGCTTGATCAGTTTGCGGCCGGGAGAGGCGCTGGTTCTGGATCCCTGCCCAGGCCCACACAACAGGTGGTGCATCAAACTTGCCCACCTGCACAGGGCCGCCAGAAGCCATGGATTCAAGATAACCGGACACCATTCCAAGGGCGCGCTGATTGTAGAGCGTAGGAGGTGAGTCGTGATCTATAGGGAGATAGCCCGTTTTCCGAGCAGCTCATCGAGCAAGGTCTACACCGTCAAGGAGAACGAGAAAGGGGAGCTGTCCTGTGACTGTCGCGGCTGGACCATGAAGAAGCCGGGCCAGGAGCGAGGCTGCAAGCATACCCGGGAGATAGTGGCGCACGGAGCGCCTACCCACGTGGACCAGGGGGCACCTGAACCTATGAGCGCACCCGATGAGCCAAAAGGCGACCCAGCGGAGGTGGTGGCCGGCCTCATGGCCGAGATCGAGGAACACCAGGGCGTCCAAGCGGGCTCGTCCCTCCATGAGAGGCTGCGACAAATGAAGGAAGGAGGACAGTAGAGATGCCGGTCATACGTGTGAGTGATGGCACCTGGGGAAGGATTCGGAACTGGGCCCTGCCCCTGGTCTCGGTCGACGACGCCGTCCGGCGAGTTCTGGACGTAGCTGAGCAGCAGGCGCTGCCGGCGCCACCCCGGGCCTGGCTCGAAAGGCACCTGCGGATATCCCTCCACGAGGGAGGCATGACGCAACGCCGCGCCCGGTCCCAGGCCGTGCGCATAACACGGATCATCCTCGACAACTGGGTGAAGGAAGTCGGGAGCATGCAGGCGAAACCCCGCTAGAGCGGGGTCGGCGGGAGGTGGCCTACCCGCCCTGAATGAGCCAGGCCGGAAAGGGAGAGGAGACAATGGCAACCAAGTATCTATCATGTGCAGAGACAGCGCAATACGTGAGGAGGGCGTTAGCGGCAGAGTTCCCAGGAGTCAAGTTTTCGGTGAGGTCAAAGACCTATAGCGGAGGAGCTTCAATAGATGTCCGATGGGTGGATGGCCCCCGGACCAAAGAGGTGGATCCTATCGCCAAACAGTATGAGGGTGGCGGATTCGATGGAATGATTGACTTGAAGTACACACGCACCCACTATCTGCGGGCTGACGGGTCAACGTTTGTATGCCACGACCCAGGCACCGGGGGGAGCATGGGCAGCGTACCAAGTGAAGACAATCGCAACTTGGCTAACGTCATGCCTGAGGATGTACAAGTCGTACGATTCGCCGCCGACTTCATCTTTTGTAGCCGGGATGTCTCAGACTTTGACGCCGAGTACCTATCAGCCGTTACGTGGCTGTATGCCCACTGTACGATGGACACCGCGACAAGAAATCCAAACACCGACATGTTCGGCAATCGTTGGGTTCAAGACATAGCTCGCAGCATGGTCTACGACTCCATAAAGGGCGAGGACTGGCAAGCGACGTTTGACAGGCGATACAGCTAGTCTCAACGCTAGGCGAAACCCCGCCTGAGCGGGGTCGGCGGGAGCTGGCCTACCCGCCCTGAATGAGCCAGGCCAGAAAGGAGACACACATGGGAAAAGAGTTCTTTCTCTACCCGGTGGTAAAGATTCAGGCTGAGGATGAGGCCGATGCCACCGACAAGATTCTGGAGGCCCTAGCAGGCGTCGCACAAATCCCAGGGTGGCTTTCACCCGCTCCGCTGATGGATGCGGTGCAGGCGGCACTTGACTGTCTAGAGGAGGTGTTAGAGGACACAGATGGCCCGGATGGGGAGAGGATACCGAACCCGCTTCTCGTCCAACTACGGGCCGTGGCGAAGCCGGGTTCTCCGCTGGCATTCCATCACAATATGCTTGTGACGCCGGAGGGGCACACCCCGGGACGCTGTGAAGTTTGTGGCAGGCATATGCCTAGATTCAGCAGGCGGACAGCGATCAAGCGCGACGGCAAGACCCTCATGGGTTGTCCCTCATGCTATCGGGAGAGTCAGGAGACGGCGACCGCTGATGAAGGGGAAGTGAGCTAGGCGAAACCCCGCTGAGAGCGGGGTCGGCGGGAGCTGGCCTACCCGCCCTGAACGAGCCAGGCCAGGAGGTGATCCATGGGGTCAGAGACCGGAATCGGGATGACCTGGGAGAATCCCATCTGCCCGGAGTGCGGCGGTCCACCCATCGGCACCGTCGAGGCGATTCTGGGCCTTGCCCAGATCGAACCGGACGGCAAGGGTGCCTATCAATACGGCGGCTATACGGAGGTCTGGTGGGACGACCAGCACACCGAGCACGACGAGGACGGTAACGACCGCCTCCACTGCGACAACGGGCACGACTGGTACTCCAAGAGATTAGACGCGGCAGCGGTAACAGGGAGCGTTACGAGGCCATGACCACTCCCGAGGCGAAACAGCTGTATGAGGTCTTCCATACCCCAATCGTGTACCACCCTGGCGGTTGGGAGGACACCCTGCCTCCGGACATCAAGGATCGGGTGATCATCGAGCGCCTGTTGCTTGTCGCCAAGGGCGAATGGGACCGTGCTACGGACGCCGAGGTCATCTGCTACCTCTACACGGCCTCCCTCGCAGCGCCACTGAGCGGCGATTGGACCGAGATCTACCTCTACATGATGGCTCAGTGGAAGCCCCAGGTCAGGGATGCCGTCGAGGTGCCCCAGCAGATCAGCCCCTGGCAGTGCTCGCAGCTTCAAGACCTCAAGCGCCGGATGAGGGAGAGCCAGAAAAGACGAAAGAAGGCAAGGAGGTAAGACTTGTCCTTCAAAGTACAAGTTTGGATGAGCCAGACAGAAAGGAGGTAGACCAATGAACCCTGGAGTGATCACAGAGAACGGCGGCAGGTATGATTCGCCACCAGAGGATGGGAAGAAGTACACCCTGGAGGAACTGCAAAAGGCAGTTGGCGGGTACATCCAGGTCGTGAACCTTGGTAACGGCACTCTCCTGGTTATCAACGAGGAAGGCAAGCTGCGCGGGCTGAAGGAAAACGTCGAGGCTACGGCGCTGGCCAGGGATGCAGAAGCCTTGTTTCCCAACGACTACATCGTAGGTCCAGCGGTGCACATCCCTGAGCGGATGATGAGCTAGGCGAAACCCCGCTCCTGGCGGGGTGGCGGGATCTGGCCTACCCGCCCTGAATGAGCCAGGCCAGAGAAAGAGAGGTACGAGGTAATGGGCTACGAGACAAGCATATCAGGAGAGTTCGAGATTACCCCGAAGCTGCCGGATGCCTTTGTTGAGAAGTTCAACAGGGTGGCGGACATGACAAACCCGGGGAGTTTTGCGGAGGAGTACCCTGCTGATCCTCCGCCAGACCGCATCGAAGGATGGTGCGCTTGGCGCCTGAAGCAGACCACAGGGGCACCCTGGCCGCCTTACGAGTGTACCCGCCTCTCAATCGGTGACGGCGGAGACTACGGCAAGTTCTATGGTTTCGAGGACTGGCTAGTCTACGCTGTACGTCGCATAGTGCGCGAGAACCCAGGTGTAAAGTTCGCGGGTGGCGTGACCTGGGACGGCGACGACAGCCAGGACTATGGCCAGTTGGAGGTCCGGGATGGAGGCGAGGTCATCGTCTCCCACGGCGAGGTCACGTACAAAGAATACGAGCGGCACCCTGCGCCAGAGGCAGCCTGACCTGAAGAGGCGAAACCCCGCTGGAGCGGGGTCGGCGGGAGCTGGCCTACCCGCCCTGAATGAGCCAGGCCCGAAAGGAGGTGATACACATGGAAACCAAAGAGGAGGCCGATAACGCCGTTATCGGCAACTCGGTACTCCACTACGCTCTCGCCGGCGCGCTCAAGAAGGTGACGCCGTTCATGGGAAACGGCGGCCGTGAGAGCCTGAGGCACGTCTGGTTCGAGGCGGCCGGTGGCAGGTTGTCGGTGACAACCAGCGACGGCCATTGCCTCGCCCACGCCACCCTGGAAGCAAACTGGCCCGACGGTCAGTGGCTCCTGGAGGGGACGGCCTGCAAGCAGCTGGCCAGCTCGTATTACCAAGCTGAGGTGGCTGTTGAGATCCAGGACGAGGCCGTGGTGGTTGACAAGCAGGCGCTTCCCATCGCAGACTCAACGTGGGTCGACTACCAGCGGTTTTACCAGGAAGTCCAGGAGGGGATGGAAGGCATGGCGGTAATGAGCAGGCGCCCGCTTCAGAAGGTCCTCCGTGAGCACGGTGGGACCGTGGTAGGCCTCAAGATCACCCAGGCCGACACAAGGCTCTACGTGGCCAGGGAGGACAGCCGGGACTTCGGCCTGGAGACCGTGGCCTGCGAGGTCCTGGCCACCCAGCTGGCCACCGGTACCGCCCGGGCAGCCTTCGACAAGGACAAGCTGACTCGCGCGCTCCGCCATGTCGGCGACTGGGTCACACTGAAGCTCCAGGGAGAAGGGAAGCCGGCCCTCATCGAGGGGACCGACTACTGGCAGGTGCTCATGCCCCTGACCACTTTCCCCAGCGAGGTCAACTTCAGCCAGGCGGAGCGCGAGTCCCTGGAGTGGGCCATCGAGATGCTGAGGTCGATCCGCAAGGGTGAGGTCCAGGCCGCCGTTCAGCTCGGCAAGGGCGGAATGTCTGTGTCCTGGGAGCCGCAACCGGAGCGGACTGCGATCACGTTCAAGGAAGGAGGATGACCATGCAAGAGCAAGACCAGCGGCAAAAGGTGTTCAGGATGCTGGCGGCCAACCCGGAGGTCCGGCGGGTCATGGCCAGGGCCCTGGAGGTGGAGGAGGAAGGGAGGGCCAGCAGCCCGCACTACCTGGGCTGGCGATGGGATGAGATCCCCATCCAGACCCAGAAACTCCGGGTCCTGGTGGAGGAGGGCCTAGTCAAGGTCAACTACAAGAGCCAGAGCTCTACCGAGTACCTATTGCGGGAACCGGAGCTTGTCCAGCAGGCCTTGGAGGTGGTCGGCGAGGAAGAGCAGCTGGAGGAGGGACAGATCCCGGCCAACCTCTTCGACATGATCGTTGGCCACGAAGAGGTGAAGCACTGGGTCCAGAAGAGCCTCACCTCTCCGCGACCGGTTCACATCCTCCTGGTTGGGCCTCCGGCAACGGCCAAGAGCATGTTCCTGGAGGCCCTGGGGAGCCTGCCCGGGTCCCAGTATGCCCTGGGCGGCTCCAGCAGCCGGGCCGGCATCGCGGACTTCCTGGTCAACTTCCGGCCGCGGTACCTGGTACTGGATGAGATCGACAAGATGAACAGGGAAGATTTCTCGGTGCTCCTGTCCCTCATGCAGAGCGGAGTGGTGGCCAGGCTCAAGAAGGGGATGCGCGAGACGGATCACATGACCACCTGGGTCTTCGCCGGCTGCAACAGGCGGGACAGGCTGCCGCCGGAGCTGATGTCGAGGTTCGTAACCTTCGACTTCATCCCCTACACCAGGGCAGAGTTTGTGGAGGTGGCCGTAACCGTCATCACCCAGCATCTCGGGAAGGACGAAGCTCTGGCGCGGTACATCGCCGAGCAGGTCGCCAAACGGACGAGGGACGTGCGCCAGGCCATCCATGTGGCAGAGCTCTGCGACAGCCCTGATGAGGTAGACCGGTTCGAGAGTGGCGCGGAACCCGGGCGGCTGCTGTAAAGGAGCAACATGGTAGCAGGTCGAAGACGCACAAATGCTCTGATCACCAGGCTGTTCGGCCCAACAGGGTTGGCGGGAAGAACCGTGCGCGTTATAACGGTCCCCGGCGGCAGCCAATGGATATGCTCCGCATGCCTGGCAGAACTGAAAGCTGGAGAAGAAGTAGCAAAGACCGGCCGCGTTATTCTATGCCGAGCTTGTATTGCCTCAGTGGGCACCCTGTAGGAGGGCAAACATGACCACATCCCGTGACAAGATGGTCAAGAAGAATCGAACCCTCGCGGAGCTGGGGGAGATCCGGACCGCTTACCCGATCAAGCTCCGGGTAAAGGCGTTCACCGTAGAGCACCAGGATGGGAGCAACCACCACCGCGGTCCCTGTCTGTCCCTGCAGCAGTACAACCCACAAGGCCACTTCCTCTCCGCCATCTCGATCGACGCCGGCGAGATGGATCTGCTGATCGCAGGATTGAGGAAGGCACAGAGGGAATGGCCAGAAGAAGAAGGAGAGTCATGGCAAAGCCAGCGGCAAGCGCAAAGACCGTGAGTACAGTACTCAGGCGGCGGCACAAGCTAGGGGAACAAGTGATTGAAGGTCTACTGGCCCGGCATAGCCAGATCTTAGCGGCTGGTGAGCGGTTCGGCTCAAATGCCGAGTGGGTGGCTCGTGAGATTCTGCGAGCCGATGCCCGTAACTAACGAGAAGGAGCGTGCAGTGAGGTTCTCACCGTACCCAAGGACTAGAGGGACAAGACCGCATACCAAGCGCCGACAGATGCACGCCCAGCGCGCCGTTGACCGAGAGGCAGCAAAATACCCGCTGTTCGCTGACCAGTTTGTCGCGGAGACGGCTGAAGAACGCATGACCAGGCAGGATGAAGGCGCACGCATCGGTCTACAGTACACGCGGGACTGCCATGCACTGATGTGGAAGCGGGGACGGGCTTTGCTGGCTACCCTGCCTGAGCCACAGCGTAGCGCCCTAAGAGCCGAATGGAACGGCTATAAGTGGCTGCCTGGTAGTCCGGAGTACCTGCTGGATTTCCTAAGAACCAGAGGCATAAGTGAGAGGGGAGCGGACGCGGCTCCCCTCTCCTCTTCCGAGAGACGTCTAGGGAGGGCGCCTCTTGTCGCACAATTGTAGGGGAGCGAGGTATCTGAGCGGTCAAGAGGTGTGGCGGCCAGTTCTCAACGAAAATGAGAGAGGGCGCCCTGAGAGGGACGCCCTCAAATGTTGCTCGCCAGAAAGGGTCTGGCTATTCCCGCATCTTCGCGGCCCAGTTGGTCGCCCACTTCGCGGGATCCGGGGCCCGGTAAGTGGCGGCCGCGACACCGGACTCGTAGGCGGCGCTCCGGGTGGGGCCGAACCCCACGGCCCGGAAGTTGGCTACCGCGCGCCCCTTGGCGGCGTTGTAGCCGGCAGCCATCTGGGCTGCCTTCCGCGAAAGCTTTGCGCTGCCCTTTGCAGCCATCTCTTCAATAGAAGCCACAGGTCACCTCCGAAAAGCGTTGGACCTACAGCGTAGCCCCCTTCGCAGCCTTTTGAAAGTCCCACCCCCACCCCCTGGCCCCCATGAGTCAGAGCGTATCAACCTTCCTCGAAGACCTTGATCCACCGCTCGACTTGCTCCAGGTACTTGGGCAGAAGCTGCTCGAAGAGGTTGACTCCCGGGGGTGGCCCTCCGTCCTTGAAGAACTGTTCCATCCCGGAAGCCGAGTTCACCGCCCACTCCATTCCCATCTTCACCAGGCCGGGACGGTGGCCACTGGCCAGCAGCTGGTCGCGGCGCTGGTGGACCATTGCCTGAGTCTCTGGGGTGCTGGGCACGACTACTCCCTCTGAAGGCGCGCTGCGGCCCTCTGGTAAACATCATCCAGAGAGTCCGAGTCCCTTGTGGCAGCCGCTTGCTCCGTGTGTTTCTTCATCCACTGGGCCTCGGTCATCTTGCCGTCGGAGTACTCCTGGGCCCACCCCTTCACCTGGTCGTCGCCCATCTCCTCTGCCACCGCCTTGGCAAAGGCGGCCTCTGCCTCGTCCGGCTTCTTCCTGCGGGACGTTCGGCGCTTTTGGGACGTGCCGCTCGGGGACCTCCGGGGACTAGCTGGGGGACTAGCTGCGGCAGCTGGTGGAGCTGGTGGGGCGGCTGGTGCGGTAACCGGCATCTGGAGCGACTGGATCCGGCCCGTCACCACCTCCGCATAGTTGGCCACCTCCTGGACATCACCCAACGTACCCATGCCGTTGGCGAGTCTGACCAGGGCCATGGAACCACGCAGATCCCGGAGGCCGGAGCGCAGCATGTCCGCGGGCGCGGGCAGCATATCCGCCAGGCTCTCGAAGGAACCAGTGAGCGGTAGCTGGAAAAGCCGCTTCAAGACGTCCTGGAACCGGTTGACCACCGCGGGGCCCTGGGGATCACCCGTGGAGCTCGCTTCCCTGCCGCCTTCCCGAATGAGGGTCGTCACCTGCTGGGCCACCTGCTCTTCGGAAGCGGCCGCCTGCGGGGGAGCCAGGAGCGCAGGACTCGGGTTACCCTGGAGGGCGCCATCAACCTGCCTGAAGGCCGAGTCGCCGGACCGGAGAATCTCCGCTATGGAGTTCACTCCCTGACCAAATAGTCCGAGGCCCTGGGTGACCATGTCCCCGAGGCCCTTAGTTACCTCCTTGGGGTCGGGCATGCTCTCTACCTCGCTCCCCAGAGGTTCTTGGCCAGCTGCCGGCTGCGATCATTCTGGTCGATCCTATTGAGGAGGGTGCCTGCGCGGTCCTCCTGCTCCGCTTCGGTGGAGCGGTCCTCGGGGAGGATATTGTCATGGCCCCGGAGCATGGCGCGCTCCATGATACCCACAAACCGATTCATGTTCTTGTCCAGCTTGTCTGTTGAGTCCTTCAGAATGGAGACCGTCGGGCTGTCGCCGGGGCTGATCGCTGTCGGGGTCGGGATCATACCTAGAGCGAGCATCTGGTCCCTCTGCTTTATCAACGCCTCTACCTGGTCACCTCCAGCATTAGCCGCTATCAGGGCCTCCAGCCGTTCAAACCTGTCGGACATGCGGGCCTCTCTCTCGTCCGCTAGCTGCTTCTCGAGCTCACGGACCCTCTCGTCAGCGGCCGACGAGCCCCCGTTTCCAGGGAAGGCCTTGTCAATCACGGCCTTCATCAGGAGTGACTCTAGGCTATTGGCGGCGCCACGGCGGCGGCGGCCCTTGCCCCCCTCTCCAGCCTCCTCTCCCTCCGCCGGCTCATCCTCCTCAAACCCCTTCGTGGCATTCATTGTGGCAGCCCAGCGCAGAGCCTCCTGGTAGGTGGCCAGCTCGCCCCCGGGGCGAGGCATGTAGTCTCCCGCCTTGTCCTTCTCCACCCTCCACCCTATTTCCGACGTGAAGCGGGTCTCAGCGGTGGGCTTGCCCTTCTCCGGATCCCGGCTCAGCCGGGTCTCCAGCTCGGGAGACAACGGCGGACTGTCCGTGTAGTGAGCCCAGTACCGGACGATCAGCCGCTTCTGCTGAGGATCCACATAGGCCCGGGAGTCTTCGAGCACATTGACCAGGTACGCCAGGTTCTCGGTGTCGCCGGCGAAGAACGTGTCGGTAATTGTGTCTAGAGCCCGCCTGACACCACAGTCCATGAGGAGGGCCTTGAACTTACCCTTATCCCCGGAGAGGGGCTGCCTCTGCGACGCGTGGGGCCCATCATCCGTGGGCGCCCGCGCCTCCCGTGACTGGGGGCCTGGAACGTCCCAAGACACGGGGCCGGTTTCCTCGGGGGGC
>Ga0209977_10000432_pt1 | contig 16428 bp, 18 predicted proteins | sample SumtaG_2_FD_183113 | JGI IMG/M metagenome (GOLD analysis project Ga0209977, IMG submission 183113) | Deep subsurface microbial communities from Indian Ocean to uncover new lineages of life (NeLLi) - Sumatra_00607 metaG (SPAdes) (version 2) | ecosystem: Environmental > Aquatic > Marine > Oceanic...
CACGAGCATCACTGGCATTTAATTCCAAATATGTCCTATTGACAACCATCTCTCGTTTATATAATTCTCTGACCATAGCTAAAGCAGAAGTTGTTTTTCCTGTTCCTGCGGGCCCCGCAAAAATAAGGTGAGGCATAGACTTATCTTTTATAAATTGTTTTAAGCGTCTGATAATACCAAGCTGATTTACTACTTCATCCAGTAATCTAGGGCGATATTTCTCAACCCATGGTCGGTTCTCAATGGACATGCTATTTAAATATGATTTAAATTTTTATATTAGTATATATTAAGAATTAAATTTGCTTAATTCTTTATTAATATTCATATCCATAAAAAAACAATGAGATTTATATGACTGATTTTAAAATTACTAAAATTAAATCACGGTGGATTTTAGATTCACGAGGAAATCCTACTGTTGAGTCTGATGTATTCGTAGGAAAAAATTATTCCAGAGCTGCTGTTCCCTCAGGAGCATCCACGGGAGTTTTAGAAGCACTTGAACTACGAGATGGTGGAAAAGCATTCATGGGAAAACATGTATTAAAAGCTGTATCTAACGTAAATGAAATAATAGGTAAAAAATTAATTGGTTTTGATGTCAGGGAACAAACTGTGATCGATGAAGAAATGATTTCTATAGATGGTACTGAAAATAAGAGGAATTTAGGTGCTAATGCAATTTTATCTGTCTCATTAGCTACTGCAAAATTGGCTTCTCAATTAATGGAAATACCTCTCTTTGCTCATATCCATACCTTAGCATATAATAAAACTCGAGACAATTATTTACTCCCTCTTCCTTGTTGTAATATCATAAATGGAGGAGAACACGCAGGTAACAATTTATCAATACAAGAATTTATGATTTTACCTGTTGGTGCTAATTCTTTTTCCCAAGCTATACAAAATGCTTCTGAAGTGTATCAAAATTTAAAGAAATTATTAGGAAAGAAATATGGACCTTCTGCGATTAATGTTGGGGACGAGGGAGGATTTGCACCCAATTTATCTTTAACGTCAGAAGCTGTGGAGATAATAATAGAGGCAATTGAGTCCGCAGGATTTCTTATAGGGACAGATTTTGTGTTAGGAATGGATGCTGCAGCAAGCGAATTCTATGAAGAGGGAACTTACAATATTGATGGTAAAAATCTTTCTGAAGAACAATTACTGGAGTTTTATATGGATTTAATCCATGAATATCCATTTAAATCTATTGAGGATCCTTTCGATGAAAAAGATTTTAGAAACTTCTCAAATTTAACCGCTAAAGTCGATAAAAGTATTCAAATTGTTGATGATGATTTAACTGTGACAAATATTAAAATTCTTGAAAAAGCAATAAAAGAAAAAGCAGGAAATGCACTATTACTCAAGGTGAATCAAATAGGTTCATTAACTGAAGCTATAAAAGCAGCAAAAATGTCTTTTGATAACGGATTTAATATAATGGTCTCACATCGTTCGGGAGAGACTGAAGATACATTTATAGCTGACTTAGCGGTTGGACTCTGTACCGGACAGTTAAAGACAGGTGCTACATGTAGATCAGATCGAACATGCAAGTTCAATCAATTGCTAAGAATAGAAGAAATTTTAGGAGATAATGCGATTTACCCAGAAAATTTAGATTCGTGGAAAAAATTTATATAATTCTAACTAACTAATCCCCTTTTTTATTTTTATTTTTTGATAAATCTGTATATATGTACATCAATTTTTTTAGTTTTTTGAGTATGAAATGGAAAAGTCTTTTCTAAAATCATATTGAAAGGAAGTACATTATCTATTTTCCAGCCAAGCTTGTTAGTATAGGTTGAAATGAAATCAAAGACTTTCTTATTTGCTAAATGAATAGAATACACAATATCAGAAAATTTAAATGCTTTTTTTAAAAAAATTCTATCTGCAAATTTAGTTTGCACTCCAAAAGGAGGATTCATGATAGTTGTTACTTTCACCTTTTTTAAAAAGGCTCTTTGTGAAATTTCAAAGAACTCAATATCAGCGCATAAGGGAAATATTATATTGTCTAATTCAAGAGAATGAACATTTTTCTTTAAGATTTTTAAAGCGTTTATATCGATGTCTACACTAAGAACATAACTTGCATTGAAAAAGGCACTTGCAATAGATAACCTTCCTGTTCCAGCACCTAAATCATAAACAAATGCTTGATTAATGTCATTGAATTCAAAACCAGCATAATATATAATATCTACAGCACAGGAAGCATTTACAGAGTACTGCTCTAACTCGATTATAGGGCTAGTGAATGTCTCAGTGTTCTGAATAATAGAAATTAACTCTTTTTTGTTAAATTTCATCCGAAAAAATGTTTACTCTTTTAAAATTGATACATCAAATTTATTTATCTTATTTAATACTATTTACTTAAGTTAGAAAAGAGTTTGAGAAATTAAAAAACTATTGTTGATATATTTGAGTAAAAAATCTCTAAAGGATGGGGATATTACAGTTACAGGTGAATATCTCGGTGTTGTAGAGGAATTTCTCCCTGATAAACAATCTACCTTTACTAAAGAAGGAAAAATCTATGCTACTAAAACAGGTATGATTTCAATTAATAAGCAAGAAAGAAAAATCGAGATAAGCACCCATCAAGAAAAGGAAAGAAAAATCGTTAAAGTTGGAGATATGGTTATTGGGGTTATCCTTTTTTCACGTCAATATTCAGTTGGTATTAGTTTTTATACCATAAATAATAAAATTCATTTTAATTCACATTATTTTGGTAATATTCATGTATCTCAGATTTCAGATAGATATGTTGAAAAAATCCGTGATGCCTTTCAAATAACAGATATCGTACGTGCTCGCGTAGTAGAACAAAATTACAATGAATACAAATTAAGTACAACGGGAAAAAATCTTGGAGTTATCTACGCTGATTGTGGAATCTGTGGAAAACCCCTTATAAAAATAGGGTATAATAAGCTCCGATGTGAAAGATGTGGAAACCAAGAAACAAGGAAATTAGCCAATGATTTTGGAAATGTAAGTGATAATTTAAGATTTTAATTGCCCTTTTTATTGTGCAAAAATTAAGTGTGTATTAGTGAGAAAAACCGGTAAAAAAGTAATTCATTTCTATAATAATAGCGGTAATTTGGATAATGTAATTCGATTTCTTGAAGATGTTCAGAAAAAAATAAATTATCTTAATCTAAATGTTTCTGTTGAAGGAAAAAGCATAAAAATTACACTTTTTGGCTCAAGAGATCTCCAGTATTTAGCAACTGAAAGATTAAAAGATTTAGCAAATCGTTACTTGTAAGAAAATAGTTTTTTTTATAAAACCAAAAAAAATTTATTTGATTTTGTATATTTTTAATTAAGATTATCAAATCCTAATCATTTGGAGTTAAAGAATGGCTAAAAAAAAAGCAGTTAAAACAGAAGATACTGAAGAAGATGATATTGATGATTTATTAGAAGATGAAGAAATTGAAAGTGTTTATCCTAAGATCGAAGAAAAAGAGGAGTCTGTATCAGCACCCGCATCTCTCGAAGAAACAATGGAAGAGGAAGAAGAAGAATTTGAGATTGAAGAAGAAGCAAAATTTCCTGATTATAAATATCTCAATGTAGAAATAAAGAAAATTCAAGGCGAAAATGATTATGAAATATTTCTTGAAGGACAATCACATGGATTGCTTAATATTCTTGTCAAACATCTTCTATTAATAGAGGGTGTTAATGTTGCTGCTTATAAGGTAACTAATATAGAACCACCAACAGTCTTTATACGTCTTGAAAATTCAAAGGATTACAAAATTAAAGATATTTTATATAAAGGAATTGAATCCTTAAGAAAAGAGGTTATTGAAGTCCAAAAATTGTTCAAAAAACTCACCTGAAAGATAGTTCTCTTTTTATGAAAACTTTATAAGATGTCTTAGTTCAACTTATCTTAATGGATTACAAGTTTTTAATTAACGATTTAAATTTGAATAAATCGCAAAAGGTTATCGGAACTGACAAAGGTTTAGCAAAAATTGGTGATGGAATAGTAAACCTAGCTTACTCTGTGGCAAAATCCATTTATTTGACAAATAATAATCAAAACGATAAAATTATAAGAACAGGAAAAAAAGTAGGTAAAATAATTTTAGGGTCCGCCCTAAAAAATGCTGATATGAAAAGATTTGCAAAAACTAGAGCTGATGCTCATGATCTTGCTGATACTGTTGAGGCTATATTGGCTTATGTGTGGCTTAGTAATAAAATGACATTATCTGACATTATTAATTTCTTAGTAGACAATCTTTCGGGCGATCTATATAATAGAGCTGAAGAAATCGAAAAAGCTACAATCGCATTTACTAACCTTTTGAAGTATATTAAAAAATTTCTTCCTGAAAAACAGAAAAATGAAAGATAATCCTATAACAATTGGATTTGACGATGCAACTTTTAAGTTAAAAACAGACGTTAAAAAAACTCAATTAATTGGGGTAGTCTGTCAAGGAACAAGAATGGTAAGAGTTGTAAGAGATGATATAAAGATAGATGGCGACGATGCGACTGAAAAATTAATAAAACTAGTTAGAGACAATGAAAAACACGTACAATATGTTTTAACCCATACAATCACTTTTGGTGGGTTTAATCTTGTTAATTTAACTGATATTTATACTGAAACAGGAAAGCCTATTATCGCTATAACAGAACGAGAAGTGAATTTTGATTCTGTGAAAAATGCTCTAAAAAGTAAATTTCCTAATACTTATGATAATAAATTAAGGTATATTATTGATGCGGGAAATTTATATGAAACAGATATAAATACAGCAGGCGGTATATCAAAATTATTTTTTCATTGCAAGGGTATTAGCGTTAAAAAAGTCGAGTCTCTTTTAGAAAAAATATGTATAGATTCCAAATTACCAGAATCAGTGAGAATGGCACACTTAATTGGAAAAATTTTTTGAGAGTTTAAAGTTTATCTAATCTTTTTCAATTTCATATTCCAAAATTTCACGCATTCTATCTCGTAAGTCCAATCTGATGGCAGACATTCCATATGTTGGAATACCTAATTTTTTCTGAACTTTCTTTGCCTTTAACGCACCAGGGAGATCTTGTTTATTTGCTATAGCAATAATTTTAGTATCCATATATCGTGAAAACTTCTTAATTATGTCTTTAGTTTTTTCAATATTATCTTCTGTAGAATCACATACTAAAACAGTCAAGCCTGCACCTCTTAAGAAATCTTGCCACATAAAGTGATAACGTTCTTGGCCTCCAAAATCCCAAATATTCACCTTTTTCCCATTGAGTACAGAATTCTCAATATCTAATCCTACTGTCGGATTTCTTTCTTTCGATCTTTCTCGTCCTTGAAGTAAAGATACTAGTGATGATTTTCCAACGCTACTTAATCCCAATAGACAAATTTTTTGTTTTGTTGTATGAACTTTAAATCAACCTTTTCTAAATACAACTTGTTATGTAGAAAAGGCAAATAAAGCTACAAAAAAGAAAATAATATTCGTGTATCATGGGAATATTTCAATAGAATGTAAAAAAAATGTAATTTTAATTTAAAATTTATGAACTAAAATTCTATCAAATATGCAGAAAGCCTAATTTGACGGAAACTTTTGATAGAATTAAAAAATTAGTCAATTAAAAATAATAATAGAATAAAAAATTTCAAATATAAGTTTTTTTATGCGCCGGTGTCAATATCTTTGACGATACCGACTTCTATATCTTTTACAATCCCAACTGCAACGGTCCTTCCCATATCGCGTACAGCAAATCGACCCATTTCAGGAAAGTCTTCATATTTCTCGAGACACATTTTCTTAATTGGTTTTAGCTCAACTATAGCAGCTTCATTTTTCTTAAGAAACTTAGGTGAGTCTTCTATCACTGCTCCTGTTTTTTGGTCTAATTTTTTAAGTAAACTCGAAAACTTTGCAGCTACTTGTGCTGTGTGAGCGTGAACTACTGGGGTGTAACCTTGAGCAAGTGCAGTAGGATGCCAAATAACAATGATTTGTCCTGTCCATTTTCCATTTGGTGTGATTACAGTAGGTGGATCCTTAGGATGTCCTAAACAATCACCTCGACTTGCATCCTCTATTGTAATGCCTCGAATACTAAAGCCTATGTTGTCACCAGGAATTGCTTGTGGAATCTCTTCATGATGCATTTCTATGCTTCGAATCTCTCCTTCAAAACCAGTTGGCATAATAAGTATTTTATCTCCTTTCTTTAAAATTCCGGTCTCTACTCTACCAACTGGGACAACTCCTGTCCCTTTGATTGAATAGGAGTCTTGAATAGGAAGTCTTAAAGGTTTACCAGTTGGTTTTTCAGGAAGGTCAAATTGATCAATTGCATCAATTAAAGTTGGACCATCATACCAAGATAATTTATCACTCTTCTTTGACAAATTATCCATGGCCATTCCTGAGGTTGGAATGTAATTTACATCCTTGAAACCAATGCTTTTAAGAAGATCACCAACTGCCTCCTTGCATTCATTAAATCGTTCCTCAGAATAATTGTAAACATCAGCTTTATTGATAGCGACAACTAATTGTTTTACACCTAAAGTTTGTGCTAAATAAGCATGTTCACGAGTTTGTCCATTAGCTGCGATTCCAACCTCCATTTCTCCTTTCTTACCAGAAACAACTAGGATGGCAGCATCAGCTTGAGACGCACCTGTAATCATATTTTTTACGAAGTCTGCATGACCTGGTGCATCGATGATTGTGAAGTACTTTGACTTGGTTTCAAATTTTCGAAATGCGAGGTCAATTGTAATGCCTCGCTGTCTCTCCTCTTTTAATCTATCAAAAACAAAAGCATAAGACCAAGAATCTCGGTCATATTCTTTTGCGAGTTTTTCTAATTCACGTGCTTCCCTATCAGATACAGCCCCAGTTTCGATGAGTAAGGCTCCCATCATGGTTGATTTTCCATGATCTATATGCCCAATGATTACCAAATTTAAATGGTCTTTTTGTTTTGAACTCATTTTTAATCATTCATTAATTAATAATTTTTAAAATATCAAATGTAATTAATTTTTATTAGATGATAATTGTGAATGTCCATGAATTTATAATTTTTACTATATTTTAGCATTCAATATGAATTATATTGGAACTCTTAATACTTTTATTTTTTAATGAATGTCCCATTTCATGAACTCTTCTTTACTAATATTAAATTTCATTTTAATAATTATTACCTCGAATCTTCAATTTTCAAATATAGTGACATTTGGTTTAAAACTAAATTATGAAATAAAACTAAAATAAGTTGAATTTTGAGTTTTGACATGAATAAGTTATATAAGTTTGATGAAATTTAACTATATAATATTTAAAAATTTATTATGAAAATAAGGGTTTTATATGGTAAATGGATATACCGGAAATATACTTAGAGTGGATTTAACAAAAGAAAAAATCTCAATTGAAAATTTAGATGAGATTTTTTGCAGAAGATATATTGGTGGAGAAGGTTTCGTAGCATATTTTCTTCTAAAGGAATTAAAAGTTGGGATTGACCCATTAAGTCCTGAAAATAAGCTTATTTTTGCTACTGGTCCTTTAACTGGATTTGCGATACCAGGTACTGGTAGAAACAGCGTTGGTGCTAAGTCTCCTTTAACAGGCGGTTTTGGTGAAGCTGAAGTTGGAGGTCATTGGGGGGCTGAATTGAAACATGCTGGATTTGATGCTATTATAGTAGAGGGAAAGGCCAAAAATCCTGTATATTTGTGGATCAATGATGGTAAAGCAGAGATTAAGGATGCGACTCATCTTTGGGGGAAAATCACTGGTGAAGCTCAAGAAATTATACAAAAAGAGTTGGGTGATAAATTAGTCCGTGTAGCTCAAATCGGGCCGGGAGGAGAATGTTTAGTCCGTTACGCATGTGTTATTAATGATTTACGAAATGCTGCTGGCCGTGGTGGGTTGGGTGCTGTAATGGGTTCAAAGAATCTAAAAGCAGTTGCCGTTAGAGGTCATAAGAAGCTTGAAGTCAATAATAAAGAAAAATTAAGAGTGAAAATTAAAGAGTATCACGATGTAGCGTATAAAACATATGCAGGTTATTTTGAGCATGGTACAGGAGGAGGGATAATGGAAATGTTTGCTGAATCAGGTAATCTTCCAACTCGAAATTTTAGAGATGGTAATTTTTCTGGAGCTAAAGCTTTAGATCCCAGTATTATGAAAGAGGAAATTAACCTTACAATGGATGCTTGTTATGCGTGTTCAATTAGGTGTAAAAAAGTTGTAGAGATTAAAGAGCCTTGGGAAGTCGACCCTCTCTACGGAGGTCCTGAATATGAATCAATAGGTGCTTTCGGTTCCAATTGTGGAATAGATGATATAAAAGCAGTTTGTAAGGCAAATGAGCTTTGTAATAAAAATTCATTAGATACAATTTCAACAGGAGTATCTATAGGATTTGCAATGGAATGTTATGAGAATGGAATTTTAACTGATAAAGATACTAACGGTATAAAATTAAATTTTGGAAATGCTGAAGCTATGATCCAGATGGTTGAAATGATTGCTAAACGTGAAGGATTAGGTGATATTTTAGCAGAAGGTGTTAAAAGGGCCGCTGAAAAAATAAAGATGGGAGCAGATAAGTTTGCTATGCATGTAAAGGGTCAGGAAATTCCAATGCATGAACCTCGATTAAAACAAGGATTAGGTGTTGGCTATACAATTTCACCTACTGGCGCGGAACATATGGCAAATATGCACGATACTTCTTTTATAAGTGAAAGAGCTATAGCTCTTCATAGTGCTTTAGGTATTTTAGAACCATTAGAGATGGATGATTTAGGAGCAAAGAAGGTTAGAATTTTAACATACTATAGTAATTGGCGAAATTTATCTAATGCGTTACTGATATGTTATTTTTTGCCTTGGGATTATATTGATATACCCGAGATTGTTAGGGCTGTGACTGGTTGGTATACTTCATCTTGGGAATTGATGAAGGTAGGAGAGAGGATTACCACGATGGCTAGGGTTTTTAATATAAGAGAGGGTTTTTCTAAAAATGAAGATTGGTTGCCTGAAAGATTTTTCCAACCTCATACATCAGGAGCACTTGCAGAAACAAAAATTGAACCAGATAAGTTAAAAAACGCGATACTAATGTATTATAAGATGATGGGATGGACAGAAGAAGGGATCCCTACAAAAACTAAATTGCAAGAATTAGATGTAGAGTGGGTTTCTCAATATCTATAAAATATGAAATTTCTTGATATAAATCTATTAATTTTCATGTTTTTTATTTTTTGATTTTTCTAATTCTGGTAAATATTGTCCTTTAAGATCAATATATAGTTCTTCCTTATTTTCTCTTAATAATTGGAATATTTCTTGTATTTCTTCTTGAAAATTAATGTGATTTCCTTCTGTATCAGTTATTTCAATTAAAACTTTATTCTGTAAAAATTTTTCAAAAACTAATTCAAGGTTATAAATATTAACATATGTTTCCTTGAAGAAATCCAGAAGATGATGTAAGTAAAGTGCTTTAATATACCCTTTCTTATTTTTTTCTTTTTCAGTAAAATGCTTCAACTGTAGAGAAATAATACTATCATCATAATCCTCAATAGTTGCGTCATCTTCTTGATATAGGGTCCAATTGAACCCGTAATCTAGAGTTCTATTTACCATATTCGCTATATTTGTTTTTATGCCTGCTTTTTTAGCCCATTTGTTATGAATAAACCAATTAGGAATTTTATAATCACTGTTTTTTTTCTTTTTTTATTTGAAAGATGAAAAAAATAAAAAATTATAGTTCATTAAATAAAAATAAGATTTTATAAAAATTAAATAATAATCTATAGTTTTATCACTACAATGGTAAAAAGTAAATCAAAATTCCCTAGGGAAGGAGAATTTGTGGTTGCAAAAGTAACAGAAGTTCAAAAGCAATATGTATATGTTGATTTAATTGATTTTGACGGACTGGATTATGATGCGAGTGCTAGAGGTATGATACATATCTCAGAAATAAGTTCTCGATGGATTAAAAATATTCGTAATTATGTTCGAATTGGTCAACGAATAGTTCTGCGAGTATTAAGAGTAGATGCAGATAAAGGACATGTAGATTTATCATTACGAAGAGTTAATTCTGCTCAAAAGGAAAATCGAATAAAGGAATGGAAATATGCTTTAAAATATGAAAACTTGCTTCAATTTCTTACAGAAACAGAGGGAATTAATATTACGCTTGATAAAGCGTATGAATTAATTGGTTTTCCAGTTCGAGAGATTTTTGATTCATATCAAGAGACTATCGAAAATCTTAAAGAAAATGGAGTGGAATTACTATCGAAATTAGATGGTATGACAGAAGATATCAAAAAAGCTTTACTGAAAATAATCGAAGAAAATGTAAGTATTTCTACAGTAAGTATATCTGGGAGAGTAAGGCTTTCATTCAACTCAGAGAATGGGATAGAACAAATTAAAGAGTCATTATTAGAAGCACTGAAGATAATAGAGCAAAAAGAAACGAGAAGCATTAATATTAATTATATAGCAGCTCCATTTTATCGATTAGAAATCGTTTCAAAGGATTATTTAGATGCGGAGAATATTTTATCAGATGCCTTAGAAATTATGGAACAGAAAGCTGAAAAATATAATGGTAGTTTTTCGTTTGAACGTGATTGATTTATAATTCTGTAGGTTGTTAGCAAAATTCAATACTAATTCAAAATTAATTATATGACATAAGAATGACTAAATACCTCCAAAAGTGTAAGAATTGTAAAAGATATGGTTTGCAGAATCAAGAATCAAAGTGTCGTTATTGCGGAGATAAGTTAGTAAATCCAAGACCTCCAAAGTATTCTCCAATAGATAAATATGGAAAATATCGATTACAATATTTTAAAGAAGAGTTTGAAAAGAAATTTAAAGAAAGTTAATTAAGTTCTATTTTTTCAGCAAATTTTTCATTCATAAGAATATTAGCATTTTTCTGGGGTAAATTAGCAATATCTTCTTTCTCAAAAGGCCCGTAATTAATAAGATCAATCCCAACTAACGGAGGAGTCTCTTTTAAAAATCTCACGAGAGTATAATCTATTTTCACTTCATCAATTAAATCGTTAGATTCGGAAATTAGGCTATTCTCTTTTTTATTTGAGATTGATACTTCTTTAATATCTTCTTTTATTTTTACTTCTGATTTAATTAAATCTTCAAGATTTATTTCGCTTTCTCCTTCGTAAAGTGAAAGTGTTTTTACTTTCTTAAATCCCTTGATTGTACCTACTAAATTTTGATAAAACAATTTTTCTGCTTCGATGACATTATTTAAATTAATTTCTTTAAGTGCTAAGGCAGAATTTATGATTTTATCTTCCCGAAGCTTTAAAAAATCATCAAATAAGAAGTTAAAATTTTCTTTATAAGAATTTAATATAAGATTCTTAAGTTCATTCGAGTTGTCTTCCTTATACTCATTGATGAAATTCAATATTTTTTTGTAATGATTAAAAAGATCTTGATTTAACTCTGTTAGTTTAATTTGTTTGAATTCTTCATGCCATTGCTGATAAAGTTTCTTATAATCCTTTTTTAAATCCATAAATATCGAATTTTTCAGTTTAATATAGTAAACAGTGTTCTTAATATTAAATTTTTTAACTTATATGGACTTAGCAACTCCTTTACATAATAAAAAAACCGCAATATGATGAGGAATCTCAATTTTATCACCTAATTTATATGGTCCAAACGTTTCCCCTTTAATTTTTGTTGCTGGTACATCAGATTCAATTATTTCTAATTTTTGAATAGTTTGTACTTTGCTAACAAATACAATAGGATCTAATTTCTCAGTTTGCTCATCTAAAGGATTAAAATCATCAAGATCATTAGGATTTAGTTCTTGAACTTTAAATCCGGTTTTACCGTGTAAAGATCCAGGATATCTAATAAGTCTATGAATATCTATCGCTACTGGTACATCAACCTCAATTCCAATTTCTTCAACAATAGCCCCTAGAAATTTATACCACGTATTTAAATTTGAATTTACAAGAGTCCAATTATTCATATTGTCACTTTCAATAATATTAAGAAAATTATTTTTATAGTTTAGAAGATTTTCTATAAAATTTTTATTTAGATTAAATGTTCTTTTATCTGATAATTGAGTTTCTATTTCAATGTTTGTTTTTTTTAAAATTTCTTCAATTTTTCTATTAATTTTTTGAGACCAGCCAATGGTTTCTCTTGAAAAACCAAAAATATTATCTCCCATTTTTCGTAAGCCTAAAATTTCATAAGAAATTCCTTCCCCAGTAATATAATCAATGATTTCCCTACGCTCATCACTTGATAATGTTCTTAGGTCATTATCTTCAATTTTCAAATGATATCCCCTATGCCCTGAAAAAGCGATTTTCATTTTTTCAATATCAATATTGAAATCAGGTATCAAAAAATCATAAACTAACTTAATTATCTCTTTTTTAGCTACATTTAGACACTTTTCACATATCCAATTTAATTTTTTCAATTTTGATTTTTTACAATTTGGACATTTTTCTACCATTCCTTTTCCATTTTTTCCACACTCTTTACAATACCATATATCATGATCCTCCTTACAGGGAGTGTAAAAGTGATCTACATCAATATCGATAATTATATCGCAACCTAGATAACTCTTGTTCTTCATATCTTTGTTTTCTGGATTTAAATAAAGTGATCCACTCGAATATACATGTCTGGGTCCATTATTGATTAAATGTTTTATTAAATTATCCCTTGTTGCAAAACCCATATGTCTAATCATCCTTATTTGTTGATCCCATGGAATAAAGCCAAATTCTCTTTGATCGAATAAACTAACTAAAGGTATCTTCTCTTTATTATCTTTATAATATTCCTTAAATCGGCGTTTTAGATACTCAAAAGATTTCATTTTTGATCTTGAGATTGATTTTTTGTCTTTTTTAATTTCTTAGAATCACGATATTCTTTGACTTCTATATATTTAAGAGGATGTGAAATAAATTTTTGTTCATCTTGCATCCTTGAATAATAACCCTCTAAACAAATTGGATCTTTATATTCATTTGCAAAACATAAATTATATGATTTTAATGACTTGCATGAATAGGGAGTATATCCTTTTTTCATAGCATATTTCACTTGATATGCTGTTTTTTCTCTATCAAAATCAGGAAGTGTTGAAAACACATTAATTATTTTATCCTCAGGATATTTAAGTGAATTTAAAAACCATAATATAAATAATCTCTCTGTATGCACTAAATTCTGCCCCTCTTGTGCTTTGGAGAGTATTTCTTTGATACAAGGAGGCAAAATTCCCGAATAATCTTTACCTTCCTTAAAAGTTATATCAATTGAATATTCAAATTCTTCTTTTTTTGATTCCCAAATCTTTGTTATGGTGGTATATAATTTTTTAAATTCATGGATTTCAAATAGTCTTTCCTTAAATTTCTCAAAATCGGAAGAAACTTCGTTATTTTGAATTAGTAATTTCTTTCTTACATGTTCTTGTAACAATCTATTAATATTTTCAGGTTTAATATATACATAACCTTGAAGTAGAGCGTTATTCACTAATTTTCGATATTCATCCTTTAAATTAGATGCAAGTTTTAAATAGTCCAAAAAAGAAATCTTGAAATTGGTTTTAAAAATTTCTTTTTGATCTTTTACAACAAATTTCTTATAGACAAATGGCTGTTCTTCATAAATAACTTTTAAATTTAAATCCTGGTAAATATAATATAAACTATATTCATTTTCTTTATTTAATTCATTATAAGTAGTTTTGGAATATATGTTTGCTATACGATTAGAAAGAATTTTATCATTTATGATATAAAGTAATATTTTTAGAATTAAATAAACATAAATATTAATCTCATCGAGTTCATATTCCGATAAATGTTCTATATTATCAAATACATCATTGAATAGATTCAATACTCTACTTTCTAGCGCCTTAGATTTGTTGGATGAAAAGATTTCACTAATAAAATCTAAAGGATTTTTTAATGCTATATCAGAATAGTAAGTTTTTAAAGAAGGAAGCCAAGGGTACCGTTTCACTAAGTCGTAAATGTCGCTCATTGCCCAAAAATTTCTTTAATTTAAATCTAAATATTTATAATCGAAAATTAATGATGGTACTAGCCTTTAATAGTTTAAGAGTAAATTAATTTACTGATAATTTTAATTAAACTATTAACTTACTAATAAATTTAAAGAAAATTGTAATTTTTCAGAATAGGATAGATTTTTTTTTAATTTTATTTTTTTATAGATTTTTAATTTTCGGCTTCTTTTTCAAATAGATCTTCGAAGTCTATTCCCAGTCCTAACGCGATTTTAATCAACGTATCCTCTTTAAAATCTTTTGTTAGGTGTTCGTCGTCTATTTCGCTTAAGGAAGCCAGCTTTTCAAGGTTGATCGTCGCTATTTCGGCAACCTCCCTTAATTCTGCCAATGATTTACCCTCTAGTATATCCTTAATAACTGGTTCCTGATAGAATATATCATGGATCGGTTTTTTCAAGATTTCCGATATTTTAAAGGATATCGTCAAGGATGGATTGTACGAACCCCGCTCTAAATAATAGATCGTCTGGCGAGAAACCCCTACAAGTTTCGCTAATTCTAACTGGGGCAGTTCTAACTCCTCCCTGAATTGCTTTATTCTTGAAGTGATTTTTTTCTTAAATTTCATGCTGTCTCACCAATCCATTACTCTTTCCGGAATCTTAATAATTGTAATAATAATTAAAAAAAATATTGATTTTTTAGACTAATTTAAACAAATCTTCTATTTTACAGTGTAATACTTCCGCAATCTTATAGGCCAATGCTAGGCTTGGGTTATATCGCCCTTCAGCTAAGTAATTAATCGTCTGAAGTGGGACACCAACCTTCTCGGCTAAGTCAGCAGCAGAAAGATTAGCTTTTTCGCTTAATTCTGTTATACTGGTCTTTAATTTCTCGCCTTCCCGCATCTTCGAAAGGATATAGCTGATAAAATTATCAAACGCCAACTCTTCAGGTTTAAAGATCTTGTCTTCAAGGCCACTTGGAACTGCTGAATACTTCGTCATCATCTCTTTAATCTTCTTCTCGATGGTCTTTGGATCCTTTAAGCCAGGAATATAGCCCTCAGGCTTAACATGACCGCTCTTAGCGCTTGCTGCTGCTGCACTTGAACCCGCAGTCTCGATTTTCACCGTAAAAGTCTTAAACATCCTGTCAAACACCCCATTAACAATATTAATATTCTGAATTCTACTGTAGGGGATGGTAGCGACTATTTTGGTAAGAACTCCATGTTTTATGACAATGTGATCCTCTGAAATTTTGTAGCTAAAATTCTTGACATACGCCGTATTATAGAGATATATGAGAACTATTATCGTTATAAATACGCTATAAACGATAATGAAGACTAAATATGTCACTTCAATAGGAACCGCACTACTTTTCTCAAGACCGTCAGTAAATATCATAAGCATGATCCACCATATAAAAAACGCTCCTGCGGTAGCAAATATACCCAGTAAAATCGTGCTTTTTAGCAGTTCTTTGTTTTTATAAGAGCTAGAAATACTACCTTCGTATGAATTTTTTTCTTTACTCAATTTTTTTTTCACCAATTTTTTAAATGTTAAATTCTGAAAATCATTTTTATCGGGTGGTATTAACTTTCTACCAATCGATTTAAAAAATGATCGTTCATTGTGTTACTATATTTAACATGGGTATTTAAAAGTTTCGAATTGATCAAGAAACAAAAGGAATAAGGTGTATAATAAGCTTCTATGGAATGTTAAAAATATTTAACATTATTTTTTTATTTAACTCCCAAAATGATACTGAATTTATTAAGAAAGAAAGTTAAGGAAATTCAAAAAACATCGAAATTAGATGATTCAATAATTTAAAAATATAAAAAGTTTTTTCATTATTTTATCGTATTTTCGATTATTTCGTTATAGTTACAGATTGAACTACAATTTTTCACATATTCTACTATCGGTATATACCATATAATTTTATTCCTGTAAAGGATTCTTGTTCTTGTTAAACACTTGAATATTTAATCATCTTAATTATTTTCTTTTTTTCAAAAAGTGTAATATCTTCGCATTAGTGTAATATCTTCGCATTATGCGAAGATAGTTGCAATTACAAAGAGATTTAAAAAAAATTAAAATTCATCCATATCATCTTCATCTGCAAATTCAGCTTCTTCTACTCTAGGTGCTAAGAAGTAACTTAATTCGCCACCCTCAAGAAGATTAAAGATCATTTTTAAGGGATGATCCGTCTTTAAAGAGATTTCTAACTTTTCTGTGA
>Ga0209977_10000433_pt1 | contig 16396 bp, 6 predicted proteins | sample SumtaG_2_FD_183113 | JGI IMG/M metagenome (GOLD analysis project Ga0209977, IMG submission 183113) | Deep subsurface microbial communities from Indian Ocean to uncover new lineages of life (NeLLi) - Sumatra_00607 metaG (SPAdes) (version 2) | ecosystem: Environmental > Aquatic > Marine > Oceanic...
CTTACTCAACATAGCAAAGTTCCTTTTCTGTAATGTTGTCATCCAGGAGACAGTCTTTCGTCTCCTTGAGAGCATCACGTCTTGCTACCAGGTCTTGCAATCTTGCCATTGCGATATCGTTGTTGCCGTTAGCAGCAATGTATAACTGCGTCTCGGTAACCTGTGCGTTCACTTCCTGGATCTGATGATTGATCTCGCGGATCTCAGACTTCGAGATGTAGCTGGACAGGCTGTCACTAATGTCTTCGAGCTGTTCGACAATCTCACTGCCTTCAGCTTCGCTGACAAAGAACGCATCCAGTCCTTCGATCGTAAAGTCCTTGGCTTGCCAACCGATAACGAACAGACCGATCAGTAAGCTCACCGGCACGGTGAATTTCATTTCCTTCAGTGATTCAAGTTTGATCGGCTTCATATCAGCCCCCGTTCTGTTTCGTGTCCCACTTTCTACCACCAGACCAGTAGTCCTTGGTCATGCTGGCGACGATGCCGCCCAGGATCGTCAGCAAAGATGCTGGCAAGCCGACGACAGCCATAGCAATCGTCGCGTTCGTGAGCGAGTTGTAGTCGTAAGCCATGGCCCATCCGACGAGCCAGAAGAACGCTACCCAGTACAAGATCCCGTATGCGAAGCAGAGGATCCTGGGAATCAATCGTAGTGCATCGATACGCTCAGCCCATTGCAGCCATTTATCTCCAGGTGGCAAACTCATGCGTAATCCTCCACGGTGATCCAAACTTCTTTATCGGCATCAAGTTCGGCGGCGATCTTTTCGTACAAGCGACGGTAAGCTGCTACTGAAGTCGTGACCATGCCACGCTCTGTTACGTTTGATATCTGGCCATCACCGACCAGGAGACAGCCATCGGTGTCATCGTCTTTGTTGCCCACATGGATGTAGACGAACTGAAAGTCCGGAATATCCTGGAGCCACAACATTCCACGATGCCAATCGAAACGCTTCTTGTAACGCACGATCATGCCCCCTTCATCACGGAACTTGATCTGGTATCTACCAGGTGGGATTCGTGTCTCGCCTTTGATCTTCGGTTCATTGAACTGATCTTCTAGCACATAGCACATGAACGCAGGCTGATCACTCACATTAAACATCGTACCCAGAGTTGCCTCGTCACCAGACGAGATGCGTCGATTGAGTAATTCCATCAGACTGAGTTCTCCCATATGATGTTGCGAAGTCTCCGACCAGGCTTATTCGGTAGCGAGACCAGTAGCTCCGCAGTGTGGTCAAGACCCTGCCCAGCCAGGTAGTCAGGACGATCCTCTGGATCCATGTCGATCAACGTATCCTGTAATGCCTCGAACTGGATGATGGCTCCTGGTGGAGTAACTGGAACTTCGTCTTCATCTTTCTTTTCCTCTGAAGCACCAGGTCTCTCCAGCCAGGCTTCCTTAGCCTCCTGCAATTTATCCATATAAAGCTGATTCAGTTTCTTCAGCTTTTCCTCTCCTCCCATTTTTTCGTCTTCCCAAATCGAAGTCATCTCGTCGCGAATTCGCTTGATCTCTTTGTAGCTGGGCTCCATTGCTTTCGATGCTTCAAGAATTTCTTCATTCGTGAAGCTCGAATCGTATCGTGACTTCTTCTCTTTGTACGCATCAACCTCGTCTTCCATTTCGAGTTCTTCCATACGATTGATCGCAGATTGTATGTTCCTGGCATGGTCTCTCACCTGGTACATAACTTCTTCGTACATGGTCCTCGATGGCGGATCATCACCTCGATAAAATCTTTTTGCGATTGGTATTTGACTGGCCTTGAGATCTGGCCTGGGAGGATAGTCATAAGCCTTACGAACCAGGTCGTCAGTCATCATCATCACGTAAGCACCAAGAGTTCCGAAATAACCACGAGTCAGATGCTCAAGCATCAATGGATCTCTTAACATGACTGGTGCGAAATCAGGCATGCCTTCTGCTAATTCACGCATGGCCGGGCTGGTACTTGGACGATAGACTAACTCAGGAACTTCTTTCTCCATGCCCCGCATATATTCAGGAACGATCGGTGCCTGGAAAAAAGCGTTCCAGTTCTGAGTTGCTTCATACATTGGAGCAATCAGTTGTGGTATCGGCACGTAAGGGAACATCGGTCCACCGAAGTTGAAGACTTCACCAATGATAAATGCCATGCGATCGATGGCAATCTTACCGGCATCATCTTCATTCGAGTAGTAATACTCCATCATTCGTTCAGCACCAGTGCCGAATATCATTCCAACTTCAAACGACTTTGGCAGCCGCCAATGTTTACCGTTAATCCAGAAGTGGTGATACAGATCCTTTTCTTCTTCCGGTAACGCTTTGTATCTGTCGTCATCCTTTCTCAACCACCACAGCATCAAAGTCGCCATCGAATAAAGCAATGACTTAGTGAAAGTTAAACCTGGTGCTTCTCTGAATCTCGTGCCATATCTAACAAGACCCTGGATCCGCGCATTAAGAAACATCACGGATTGAGTAAAGAACTGAGCCAATACATGATCACCATGCTTGGCAAAATTCATAAGATCCTTTGCTTCCCAAACTGCTTCAGCTTTCCCAGCACCGGCTTTGATTGCAGGGATGTATGCAGTTCCAATTCGATTGGCGTTTTCTCCGGCTGCGCCAATATCATTGTAAAGATGAAAGATCTTCCAGGGTGCATCAAGAATTCTATTCTTGAATCCTGTCTGACGTAGGGCTCGTTTCAATGCCTTGGTGGTTGATACCGGATCGTTAGCATTGATATAGCCAGAATAAAAAGCGCCACCAGCAGCCATCATGGAAACCATTTCAGGTGACTTCGTAAATGCCTTCCATATTCCGGATGCTCCGGAGAATGGTTTAGGAAACTTCGCATGACGCGAATTAACGAAGGCCATCATGATATCCCGCCACCAGTTCGCCGCCATGAAATCCGGTGCGAGAGTAATCATGGTGGTGCTGAGGCGCTTAGTCTTTCTGAAAGGCCACATGAACATGCGACCAATTACACTTGAGAATGCCCTGGTGTTGATTGCTGTCAGTGATCTGAGAAGCGTTTCCTCGTGAACCTTGAAATACTTCTTCTTTCCGTTGTACAGCACTGATATAAAATCATCACCCTGCGGCTTTTGCACAGACCACATATTCTGCATGCTGGCCAGCGCATCATCAGACATTGCTTCCCAATCCACTCCAGCTCGCTTGAGTTTACGTTTCAACTCATCCAACGGAATGAACTCCTGTTTCATGAAGTCCGATCCCTTAGCTGGTGTAATAAATCCAGTATCTTTTAGATTTTCGATCGCGAGCTGAGCAGCTTTGTTTCTCATTGTTGCTGCTGCAATGTGCTGAAAGTTGATCAGGATATTCTCAAGTATATCTCCCAAAGGATGTTTCGCTCCGACCAATCGTTTGATCGGTTGTGTAACATTTGCAATTCCTGGGCCGCCCATGCCAGAGCGTTTAGCAAACGGGCCGCCCATCTCATCTGACTTGATGCGATAGAACGGAACGTAATCTGCTTCGTCCCACAGCGGCCTGGTATCTTCATTGATGACACCAGCTCCAGATGCCCAGTCCAAGAATTCAGTCTTCCAATCGTTGTAAGCGTTAGCTACATCCTCGAAGTGAGGAAACATCTCACCCAACTTCAGAAGTTCGTCGATTCTATCCTGGGTAAACAGGGCTTCCCTTCCTTCCTTTATCAGGCGATTCGCTCGCCTGGCAGCCATCCAGTAACCCCAGAGTTCAGACTTATCAGCGATCGGTTCGAGAACTTCCAGGAGACCTTTACTACCCGGCTTGATCTGCGTAATGGTTCCTGTGCCTTGATCTGTCGTAACCGTCTCCCAGTACGGAACACCATGCGTCATGAAGATGTACATCTGTGAATCCATGCTGGTCGTGAAATGCGCTTGCTTATACGCACTCGACTGTGCTGGTAGTTCATGACCGTGGGCCTGCCTCAATGCCCACTTCAGGCCAGCAAATTGATCGACCAGGGCCTGCTCGACCTTCAGTTGTTTTTCTTCAATACCCATGACCCTACTGATTTTTTCCCAGACCTGGGCAATCGATCTCTTTCTTGATGGTCCGATGTTTTCGTCGGCCCACTCCAGGGCTTCATCGAGATCCTTATCTCCAGTCTTCGGCTTGCCACGACGATGGAATAATGGGAATCCTTTCTTGGCTGCTTCGGCCAGCTTCGGAGTTATCTCGATCTCGAAGGCTTCAAATCCCCACTCACGCTCACCTTCTACACGAAGCCGATTAAATTTTACTTCCTCAGCTTGCAGCTTGCTAACCACAAATTGATCTGTATCGAATCGATAGATACCATCATCATCTTGAACCTCGATTCCCCAGGGACCACGATCCTCTGGATTTTCCAGCTTCTGGCTTGCCAGGTAAGTTATATTGTCAAAGCCAGTTGGCATGTAACGAAGAACTTCGATTCCACTTAATCTTCTGATACGAGCGTTTTTCCATCTCTCGAATTTAGCAGTAGGAGTTCCTTTAGTTACCGCACCCTCGCGTTCTGCTTGTTCTCGATCCTGATGACTGACGTTTCCTGGCACCCATGTCTCTTTCACTTTCGTCTTGAATTTCTTCAAGAACTTATTGATCATGTTTGGTGTGACATGATTATAGATCTGACGAGAACCAGTCAATCGATGACCACCACCTGAAGTAGGAATCAAGATATTGCGTTGACCAACGTCTTGCGGATGAATGGTCCCTTTTTGTGATGGCGATTCGAGAATCGCTTTCGCAACACGTTGACCAACATTCTTAGGCAGCTCTCGATTGATTACCCAGAAATTACGCTCTGTTCCAGGTACAGATAAATCAATGCGGAAATCTTTTCCTCGTTTCTCTTGCCTCAGTTCACCAGTAAATAGATCTGGTGTTGGATCTACTTCTGCTGTCGGAATTGGATGCTTCTGGAACTCGATCGATGCAACTGTTTCAGCACCGCTCCAACGAACACCGTGAATTTCGCCTTTAGATAAATAGATTTTTGATATGTTTCGCCGGGCCGCTTCGGCAATCATGTGTTTCAAGACCAGCATCTGCCAGTCTTTCTCGAATGGCGCGAATGTTTGTCCGTCTGAATATCGCCGCCACTGACCAACAGATTCCTCGAACGAAAGCACATCTTCACTGAGGCTTTTCAAAAATGGCTTGTCGGCTTTGTATTCAAAAGGATCGAGATTGAATCGGTCCTGAACAATGCCAGTTCCATCATCAAGTCCGATCAGCCTTTCCGATGCTGCCTGCATCGCTTTGAGTAGCGAAACATAAGACTTGTAAAGGCCCATGTTGTCAGCACGATCCCAGCGACCGGCAAAGTCAGCATTGTTGTCAACAATGGAGTGCCACTTCGCAGTGAGATGGCTACCCTCGCGAACTGCTTTCCAGCCACCTATGCCAGCTTGGAAGTTACTTCCTGTATATTCCTCAGCATCTTTCTCCAGTTGAGCCAGGACTTCTTCTTCCACATCCTTTAGAGCATCGGACAGCAACGTGCCATCCCAGTCAGGAAGCTCGTGCATCGGTCTTGGTGTGTCACGAACAGCAATAGCCATCCTGGGTTCAAGTGGATCTCGTCGTTTTTCGTAAAGATATTCCATCCACTGGAGACCAATGTCGTCTCGAACTTGCTCCCATTGTTTATTGGTAACGCCAATTTTCTCTGCGTCTTTTTTTAACGCATCCATAATTTCTTCGGCGCTAATTAAATCCGTTCTATGCTGGTCCCACAATTCGGTCTCTCGCAATTTGCGATATGCGGCAAAGATCATGTTTTCTTCTTGTGACAACTGCGGTAACAAACCATGTCGCATGGCATTAACTTGCTGTGCCACCTTCATGGCATCTGATTCATGACCATCCGCATTTGCTTCTATATTGACAACGGCAGTATTAAAACCATTCAGCATAGCCTGGCCATCATTGGAATAAGTTCCAGTGATCATCGAACGAAGTAGTTCAGACAACTCAGGAGTCATGTCGAATGACTTCAATTCGTCAGCAACCTTGGCCTTATATTGATCGATCTCCGCGAATCTATTCTTTGATTCTTCCAGGAATTTTTTCGTCAGCTTCGGATTATCAAGAGCCTGTTCCCTGGCTTCTTCATACATTGAATCGATAGGAGTGCGATCCCAGTCCACTCCTCCACCAAAAGTTCCATCTCCGTTGTCATGTCTGGAATCGTATCCATGCTGTTGATGAATTTCGGCTAACTTATCTTTGATAGCTCTACCGATCTCCTGATGCCAATCAGATTGCATCTCGTCAATGTAAAAGACATCGTTACCATCTTCGTCTTTCCGAATATCAAATCGAACATGAGCAACAAAATTTTCTTCGTCCTGCCAGTGCGTTTCTTCGGTGAACAGCCTTTTATCTGGATTCGTCCATTTGAATAGCAGAACTTCATAGTCCTTGCCTTTTGGAGTGGCCATGTACCCAGCCCAACCAAATCGATTTTCTTCGTAATGCTTTTCAGCAGCATCAGCAGCAGCTTCCCAGGTCTCATAGTAATCGAGACGAGAATAATCATCGTCATGGTAAAGCTCAAAGTCGCCATCATCATCTATGGTGATGTAGTATTTACCTTCATACCATTTCTTCTTGGTAAACTTGCGCTCCCATTCATCCCTGGCCTCCTGGTAATGTTCTTCTTCGAGAGCTTCAGTTGCTTTTTCGTTAGCTTCATCCTCCATGTCTTCCTGTGATGTGCCATCCCATGCACCGAGAGCTTCGTTTCTCTCCTCGATATCCATTTCGGCTTCTTCCGGGATATCCGGATCTGTTTCGATAAGTGGATTCCAGTTGTGTTCTTGATGAACTTCACGAAGCGCATCGTCATAAAACGACATAAAGTTAGGATCTCGGTAATGCTCGTCCCACCATTCATACCATTGATCTTCATCCGGCGATTCTTCTTCATCCGGATACTCCTCAGACCATTCAGTTGGTGCGCCGTATTCATTGTCTTCACCAGGATAACGAACCTCAATGTCTACACCGTTGCGCTCGATGAATTGTTGAATACTGCCAACAGGAATTTTCTTCGGTTTTGATCTGGCAAATTCAGACAGCCGTTCCTTCATCTCATCTCTGGCTTCTTCCTTGAGAGCAAGATCACGCTGTAAATTAACCCCCAGGAATTGAAGCGGCTCGTTATCCTCCATCCAGGCATCCTTTACAGTCCTGGCTGGTTGACTGAAATCTGGTGGACCAATCTGCTTTTCGATCTTCTCATGCGTTCGCACCCATTCTTCTTGACGGACAGTTTCCGCATGTTTATGTATTGCTTCGATGTCAAGGGTTAGCAACTTCCATTCTTTGTACAGCTCGAACATTGGAGTAGGGAATAAGCCCTCGACATCATCGAGCGCCGGTTCTGAACTCCATCGTCGTGTCAGATTGAAAAGTTCATTCCAGGTAACTTCATCAAGCCATGTGCTTTTAATGTTTCCTTTTTCATCAACACCATCTGTCAGGCCCATCCAGTCTGTCTCGACCTGCTTCATCGCGCCTTTCTTTATCTGGCCTGTAATAAATTGCTTCCAGCCATCCGCAGAAGTGGATTTCGTTTGGGATTCGTTGAAGGCTTTCCAGACAGCGGAATAGAAATACGGTGCGCTGGTGTGACGCAATCGACCGCGCCGTTTCGCTCGTTGATATCCACCAGGCTTCTGCACATAGTCACTAGCCTGAGCAATGATCGACATTAGCTGGCCATCACTGAATAGTGTTCTCCTGCCTGACATCCAGCGCACAGCATTTGCAAGGGCACGAACGATTTTATCGAGTAGTGATCGTGCTAATTCAGGTACTGGTTGCCCAGTCAGGATCCGTTGCGAGACATGAGCAATAAATTCTTCAGCAGCAATACGACGCTCTGAGATGTCATTCCAGTTAAGCTGATACTGGTTTGCGACATCTCGAACCTGGCTTGGGAATGACTTCGTAATCAGATCCATGAACTCGTCGAACTGCCATGGTGGAATGATCTGCCTCAATCCATAGTGACCGGCAACTTCGTGCAACAAAGTTTCGATTGCCTCTGCTTCAGAAGCGACATTATTAGCGACGATGTAGATATCGTCTTCCCAGGCACCCTGGTCATACATGCCAGTCGTATCTCGTTTCTTTGCTGGCGAATCGAGAGCAATTTGCAGATGTCTTGGTAAATCTTCGATCGCTTCAACAACACGCACTGGACGCACATTACGGAACATTCGATAGACAGGTCTGAGCCATGCCTGAACTTCTTCGACTGGATATCCTTTGCCAGCATTTGTTTTACGTCTGGATCTTGCCGCTGGTCCTTTCTTTGTCTCGACCTCCAATGGATCGAAGACAGCAGATACCAGGCCCATGCTTGGATGCTTGAGCCAGTAGCCGGAATAACCGGCATCACGGATAGCTTTCTCGGATTCGTTTAGATCTGGAACGGCAGCCAGGTTTTCTGGATCAGCCTGGAGATCATAAAGAAGACGAGCATCGATACTCGTCGTGTAGGCTTGTGGGCCTAGTCCCTGTTCCTTCCGATACCCACCCGGAAGTTCCGGTGCGATGCCGTAGTAGGTGCGGTCGATCCAGGTTTCTGGGTAGGCTTGCGCCCTTTGCGCTTCCGCGCCCCGGATCCCTTGGCCATAGAAGCTGGGATCGATCCGGTCGATGTCGGGTCTGCTGCTGTAGTGGGTGAGCGTGATGCGCCCTTCTGGCGTGACTGGAGGGGCAACAAGCTCACCATCCTCTGTCGGGCGGCTCTCAACAAGTCTGCGTTTGGCACTTAATCTACCCTCCTCGGACACCCAGACCGGCAGAAGTCCGATCTTCTGGTCAGCATACACGGTATCAGCCGCCGATGCTGTGCGGTTCGTCTCACCGTGAGGACCGTAATTGACCCAGGAATTCTGCCCCCTGGTCTCCACGGTCATGGCTCTCCGGGCCAGTGGTGAGTACATGGCTGCATGGTGCTGCCAGGCATTCTCCTCACCCCTGGCACGGAAGCCAAAACCATTCGCCAGATGCCCGAAATAATCGTGAACTGCCCTGAATATGTCATTGGCCAGGGCAACTTTTCCAGAAATCTTGTGCTTGGTTTCGTTCAGCAGCGGATTGTCAATCGCCTCGAATTCAGCCCTGGTGCCAAAGCCTTCTCGTGTTGGAAATACCCATAGGTGATTGTTCTCCCGGATATCCAGGATCGCATCCCTGGGGCTCGTGTATGGATCCCTGCCGACGATAAACTCGACTTCCAGGCCGCTCTCCAGAGCGTACTCATACTGGGCCAGAGTCTCGTCGATCATTGCCTGGTAGGCTTCTGCCACATCAGGGTCAGTTGGATCATGCTCCATGAGATCGAATTCTCTGGCAATCATCTCAGCCCGGCGCACATCGAGCTGAGCCCGTTCCTTGGCTGGTTCATACTCGATGCCATTGGCTTCGGTGTATGCTTGAGCTGCGTCAATAGCCGGTTGGAAAGGACGGAAATCTACCTCTCCTCTACCAGGTACGAATACCACCTCGCTCAATGTCGCAGGTGTCTTCGTGTTGGCAGTCTCCAGCCACTCACGCAGTTCAGCAGTCGTCATTGCGACTACGGATCCCAGCTTCGCTCCACCATCCGTGTAATTGCGACGATAGGCTTCTTCGGCCTCCAGGGTGTCCCGGTATCCCAGCATGATCTTATGTTCATCGAAGTTCTCCAGGGACATCGGCTTCCTGGGATCTTTCTTCTGATTGATGATCACAGCATGGCCTGAATCCAGATAGGGCCCGAAGAACGCATCGATCTGATCAAAGCCGCCACGACCATCTGGCTCTCTGCTCTCGGTGCCCTTGAGATACCCGTATGGATCTTTCATCACGAATTCCCAGGGCCTGCCCTGACGATCTATACCCTTCCTGGTTCCACCTTTCCTGGTCTCGATCGTCCCAGGAATGGAATCAACCAGCAGATGTCCCTTCTGATAGTTGCCAGCCTCCGCCTGCTCTGGGCTCTTTGGCTCCTTCACACGACGCTGTACTGCCTCCAGGCGAGCCCTGATAGATTCCCTAGACTCCCTTCGATCTGACCGGAAAACCTCCCTCTCGGACACCTCGTCTTGTTCCATGACGATCTCGACTTCCGGCAACGGTGTGGCCTGCTCAGGATTGAAGATCCTGTATTCCACTTCATCAAAGTTCTCACCGAAGCCCATGTGGATCGCTCCATCGAATCCTTTCTTTCTGGCCATCTCCACAAATTCAGCATCGTCAAAGAGTTTGAATCCATTCAGGTATAGCTCATCAGCTCGCTCAGGTGTTTTCTGAATAACCTGGGCCGGGCTGTCATATTCGTCAGCGAACTCCTCTTGCCACTTCCCGGTATCCATGATGGCGCTATTAAGTTCGTCGTTCTCCAGGATGTAGCGCACTGCGCTCTTACCCATGGAGCGACGGATATCAGCCATGTCCACGAACGGATCATCCGGCGTATTGACTAGCGGATTCTTGATGTTCAGCGTGTAACCACGGACACGAGGATCTGCTGCTACCTTGTCCTTCATCCGGTTGTTCGGCTCTCGTGCGTACTCCCCTGCTGTCCGCAGTCCACCGAACGATAATGCACCTACCCTGCTCTGGAATTCCTCGTCCTGGTCTTCACGTAAGCCATGCTCGCCGCGCCACACCACGATCTTCTGTCCTTCGGTATCGACGACATCGCCTTCTCTATCAGGTGGCTCTGCTCCTTCCTGGGCCGCCTGCTGGAATTGCTCCAGCAAAAACCTCAGTCTTTCATTGGCTGCGTCCTCACGCTCAGCAGCAGGTAATTTCTGAACTTGGTCAAAAGCGTCAATGATTCGATTGCGCTGCTCAGCAGTCCATCCCACATACTGTTGTTCCAGTGCCGTTTGATATTCCTTTTTGAGTAAGCCTATTGTTGGCTGATGCTGTTGCTTGAATGTTGCATATGCTTCCGCTATTCGCTGGGATCGCACTGGAATGTCGTACTTGTCTTCACGAACCATGTCGTACTTTTCGACCAGCGCATTAACAGCAGATAAGATTTTATTTACCTTCAAGACTTTGCTGGTCGGCAAAGGAGTCTTCACTGCCTCACCAATACCCTGGCCTTCCAGGAAAGCAGTCGTGATCGACATATCGGTAATTGATGGATAGGCTTGTTTGATGCGATCTCGCATCTCTCCAAGCCATTCACTACTGACCTTGCCATCAGTTATCTCAGGCAGCTCTCCAACAATGTCTTGAAGTTTTTCAGGAACGTAGAATTCATTCTTCGGAAGTTTCCTGGTAGAGACCTGTTCTCCTGCATGCAAGCGTTTCGCTCGTCTCCTGGCTAATGGTTCTTCTTCAGCTTTGGCTTTTCGTTCAGCCTCCATACGCTTTAGTTCATCCCTGATCTCAACTCTGCGTTTCGCCTGCGGCGTATCTTCTTCTGTTTCATCCGTGATCTCGCCAGCCTGATACATTTCTTCAAGCTCATCGAATAAAGCGTCTGCCTCAGCTTCCAATTCCATTACACGCTGGGTGTATTCTCTTAATTCTGCTGGTGCATCAACGAGTTCTGGAAGCTCACGTTCTACAGGTGCAGCAATATCGACAGCTTCACCGGCTCTCCTGATCGTGATCTCCTCGCCTTCCATGACGATTTCCTCAGCGGCTGCCGTATCACGTAAGCTCTCAAGCTCTCGCTTTCCTTTTGGCAGCAACATCACTCGATCTTCAGCGCCGAAGAATCGACCATAGCCGTTGTTAGTAAGCGTGTACTGTTCGTCGATCGTCAAAGGATCTCCAGCAGCTACACGCTCCAACAGATCCACGGTGACATCTACTTCATTGAGTCCAAGTTCCTTTGCTTCCTCTGGACTAATCTGTTGAGCCCGCTCCGATGGTGAAACCGCTTTTGGTTTCTTTTCCGGCCTGCCAAAAACATCCGTAGTTGGATCAAGTTCATCGAGTTCTTCTTGTGTCACATCTCTAAAGAAAGGATGAGAAACACCAGCCAATGTTCCACCAACACCAATACCTACGATCGCTGATCGCTTCAGCATGGCCTGACCTTCGTCAGTGGTCGTGATCTCGATTATGGCCTCACCAAAGGTCATCTCCTCGTTGATGATGCCCATGGTGTAACCTTCCTGGATGAGCTGCGTCAGCGGCTCCTGTAACCCCTCGGCACCACCAGCTTTCAACATTCTGGCCAGCAGGGTGCCACCTTCCCTGGTCAGGACTCCAAGCGGTATGCGCTCTGTCAGGATCTCAGCAGCAGCAAACACCGAACCGTCCATGACCGCTTCGCTATGAGATCGTCCTGCACGAATTGATTCTGCATACTGATCAGCAAATACCTGGCCGCCCATGATGGCTGCACCAACAGTCGGACTCCTGGTAAGTGCAGAAGCAACCAACATCGGAGCCATATTCAATGCTCCCTCAGTGATCGCTCCAACGTAATACTTGGCACTGTCTTCTTTGACATTCGGCTGATGAGCTTTTAGATATTCCGTTTCTTCCTTGTGAATACGCAAACCTTCCTGGAAGTCAGGATTGTTTTGAGCCTCCTTCAGCAACTCACCATAGTATTCCGCAGGATCTTTGCCCAGAACGTAAGCCTCTACTTCAAGTGCAAAACTATTCTCCGGCGCAACACCCTGGTCAGAAGCCGCTTCAAGAATGTACGCAAGATCTCGTGGCGCATTGAGAAACATTTGTGCGCCACCGTACTGACGCTTCCACAGATGCGGCACGTTACTGACGCTCGTCCACATGAGAGTTCCCCAGGGATCTTCTGGCTTCTCCTCAACCATGTATTGTTCCCAGGGATCTTTACCTACTACTTTTTCTTCTTCGTCGAGTTCTGCTATACGCTCCAAATTTTGCTGAACCATCTCTGACATTTTATTTGAGCGATCCATACCAGCCTGAGTGGCTTCTTCTTGAGTAGCATAGTTCGGATGGACCCAGCCTTTCATGGCTTGCTTTTCAGCATCAGCCATCGCTTGTTCTTCGGAAACTTGTTGTCCGTTGACAACTGATGGGATGTTCCACCATCGGTTCTGGAACTCAATCGTATAGCTGCCCTCAGTGAGCTGCATGCCATCTTCACTGAGAATGACATTGCGAACCGGATCAATCAGAAAGCCAGCTTCATCCTTTGGAAATGTCTGCCATCGTTCACGCTCAGTCTGTATTCGACCACGAGGGGCTTTCGGTTTTTCAGGATCCGGATTCAGATGATCGATAAGCACATTATCAACTTCATCCTCTGGAGGTTCTTCCAGGCCAGCTCGAACTCTCGATGAATGTGATGGAGGCTTGTACTCACCAAGTCCCAGTATCCCACCGGCTTTGTTACCAAACATCTCGCGATTCATTTTGATGTTTCGTTTGGTAATCTCGTCGCGTTCTTCCTTGGTAAAACGATTCCTTTTTGCTTCGGCCTGGATGTCATCCCTCCATGCCTGGAAAGAATCCCAGGCACCACCGAAGAAACCAGGTTCTTCTGGATCACCAATCTCGATCGTAGTGAGCGGAGAAGTCGGATCGTCTTCTTCACTGGTAATGGTCAATGGTTCTGGCGCTGTCACTTCAGGCACGGCTGCCTTGACTTCAGGAGCAGGCTCAGGCGCTACTACCTCGTCTTCTTCAGAGACAATCGATAGAACACCAGGAGTTTCAGTCTGCTCCTCGTCTTCTTCAGAGATGATAGAAAGCTGTGCCATTACTCTACAATTTGAGGTACACCATCGACGATCTTGAATTTACGTCCGTCAGCGAGTCCATATACTTTTCCTGGCTTCAATCTTGCACGGTCTTCAGGTGACAGTTGCGCCAGGATCCCAGTTGTATCTTTTTTAGGACCACGGTCCTTTGTTGTAACATTCGGCTGCTTCGTCCTCTGTTCGACAAGAGCATCACGAACTTCCATCTTTTGCCCTTCAGTCATATCCCGCCATCTGATCTGTTCGCCACCAGCACTGGCAACAGGATATTTCGCACTCCTGTTGTCAGGATCTTGCAGAATGTCCATGACATTCTCTCGCTGATCTGCAATCTCAAGCTCTGGAAATGCGACCTTTGCTGCTCCACCTTTTGAATATGCAAGCGCACGACGCTTGCATTTTGATAATTCTTTTCCTTCCATGGCTGAGCAGACAACATCCTCGTAAGCCTGACGATCAACTTCGCTCGCATACTTATCGACGTTATCAGCATCTACTGGTTCGCCATTCCACAAAACTGGCTCAGCTTGATTGGTATCTTCATTGATAACCATTAGCTTTCCGCCGACAGACTTAACACTGGTCTTCGGCTTTTCAGCTTTTGCGATCTGAGCTTCAGTCAGTCGGCTTTTTTGCTTTCTTTCTTCGGCTTTAGCGAGACGTTCTTCTCGTGCAACTCCTCGCCCCATGTGTCCCTTCATCGCAGCCGCTCCGGCCTGGCCGATATCACTAGCCCAGGTTCCTTCGCCAGTTCCGGAAGATGCCATTAGGTTCAGGCCGAACTCCATCAGGATCAGTGCTTTCTCCTGCCTGGTCAGTTTCTTCGGATCTCCCTTACCTTGTTGCTTGCCTTCTGGATCATCCTCGCCTTCATACTCAGGTGTGCCGGTCAGCTCTGCATGCTGCGCGTCAATATCAACACCACCTTCTTCCATGGACTTCATGGCATTGTCGATATCTTTCGGATCTTGGTCCTTGGCATGCGCGTCAGCCATACCCATGAAACTGTCAGGCCCTTTCTCGAACTCACCACTTCGATCTTGTTGATCCTGAACTTGTGGTCCAGGTAGCGATGGTTCCGGTGCGGCTGTTGCGGTAGGTGGCGCACCAGCGGCTGCACCAGGGCCTGCCATCGTTGCCATCGGAGCCAGGGCCTGTCCTCCTGGTCCAATCGGTTGTCCTTGCATCGGCTCAGGTTCAGGCCCTTGAGGAAATGTCGTCGCGCCTTCAGGTTGTACTATTCCTTCCTGGCCTGGGGGAAGCGTCGGTGTCAGTTCCTCCTCCTCCTCCTCAACGATCGATAATAGATGCGGCATCGTCGAAGCGATGTAGTCTGTCATCATCTGTCCCATGGCTTAACCCTCCGCTGTCGCTTTGTCAGTGCCAGCCTTAATCATCGTACTCAGACCACCACTAAAGTAAGCCGCTCCGACTGTCGCTGCTGCTCCCAGGACAGCCTGGAACTCTCCACCTTTCGTCGTCTCGGTCGTCGTCGTTCCATGTGGAACTCGCTGAAGCGTGTCCACGAGTGTTCTAAGATTCGTCACATCCCAGTCTCTGGCCTCGATGAATTGCGCGTAGTCAAAATCGAGACCACGTTGTTCCAGGTCTCGCTCTAATCCACCTGTCACCAGGAGATTATTCATCTCATTGGAAAGCATCTGCTGACCTTCAGCGCCGATCGCTCTAAATTGATCAGAGGCTGCACGAGCAGCAACACGATCTTGGTCAAATGCGGTTTGCGCCGATTCAAAGGCCGACTGATAACCTGTTGCATATAGATCGGAAAGCATTTCCAGTGGCTTGCCGGTCGCTTCAGCTTTCAGGATTGCAGCCCTGGATCCACCAAAGGCTTCAGCCCTGGCTGCTTCGCCCATCAACTGCTGCTGAGTGCGAAGTCCTTCCTCACGCATCTTACGAGCCGCTGGCTCAAGTGCGCTCTCAATGTAAGGACTCATGTATGCCTGGATATCGGCATCGAGGAATGATTGACCACCACGCTCAGCGAATTCTCGCGAGCGATCTATGTCTTCTCGCCAGGCCCCAGCTTCAGGGCTCATAGCCATCTCGAACGCTTTGCGTTCAGCAGGTGTGGCTTCCGCGAATCTCTGCTTCTCGTATGGAGTGTATTCACGATCCGCAATTTTCGTAGCCATTGCGGTCGCTTTTTGACTGCCCTCGCTAAGCCACGGAGGGATCTCCGTCTTCGTCTCTTTCGACTTCTTGGACATCGCTAGGTGCCCTCACAAAGTTGCCGCCACCATATTGGTAGCCTTTACGCTCCATCAACTTGTCTTTCAAGTCGGTGTCGCGACCAGTCATCATTCCTATAATGATTGGCAACCCTTTCCCTGTTGCCGGATCTCCGCTTTCATCCGCAAACATCTCAACTGCCTTCATCAGTTGGTCGGCAACATCCGTGTCGCGCCAGGTCTTGAGAACATATGTCCACTCGTTCTGCATCACCCAGTCATCGCTCCAGCTATCTCTGCCAAGGGACATGCCCATAGCAGCGACAATCTGCTTTTTCTCCGCTGTCTCAGCGATCACCACAAAACCTCGATCGATGATCGTGAGTATGTGGAAGATCTGCTTCGTCTCGTTGATGCTGAGACTAGAATACCAGATGTCTTCCCCTTGCTCCTTTGCCGCACGT
>Ga0209977_10000434_pt1 | contig 16383 bp, 30 predicted proteins | sample SumtaG_2_FD_183113 | JGI IMG/M metagenome (GOLD analysis project Ga0209977, IMG submission 183113) | Deep subsurface microbial communities from Indian Ocean to uncover new lineages of life (NeLLi) - Sumatra_00607 metaG (SPAdes) (version 2) | ecosystem: Environmental > Aquatic > Marine > Oceanic...
TTGTTGGCCGGCGCGCTTGGTTGCCAGCTTGGGACCTACGTCCACCAAGTAGGGAGTCTGCACCTGTATTCTCGGAACTACCAACAAGTGGTCGCGGCGATCGCGCCGCGCGTGGTGCAAGACGCACGGGAACGCAGCAGCGGGCGCTACCATTCAAGCCGTGGAATATGTTCAACAGGCTGGCAGGTGGGTGGTTGTTATTGGAATCTTGAGACGATGATAAACAACGCTTTGCGCATTGAAGAGCGAGTCCGAACGGAACACACCGAGCTGGAGCACTTTGCGCCGCTCGAGAGCGTGTTGTCTAAGAGTAGTCCGCTGTGGGACCTCGTCTTGCTCTGCGCGTCGGCGTGGGTGCCCGTGTCTTGTTCATTACTTCAGTCTTCTGTGATGGAGGAAGCTTACGATGCTAATCGTTGAAGGTTCGGACCAGACGGGAAAGACCGCTTTTGCTAAACGATGTCTACAAACGCTAAACAAGGGAGGCGATCCACATATCTACGCGCACTTCAGCGTGTTACCCGAGATGTGGGAGTACCCTCGCGACTACATTCCGTTCATCGTGCCCTGCGTGGTGATGGACAGGTTCCATATGTCGGCGGTCGCATACGACTACGCGTGCGAACGAGGAACGCGGCTCCCTCCAGAAGCGTATCGTTGGGTGGACGCGTATTGTCGATTGGTCGGCGCGTTCACGGTCGTCCTCACCGCACGCACGGGCGTCATCACGGACCGTTGGAAGGCGCGTGACGAGATGTTCAGCGCGGCCGTCGCAGAGAAGGCGAACGACGTGTTTCGTAAGATCATCGGCAATAAGTTCGAGAACTACAAGTGCGATTGGGACGTACGTTGGCACGCGTCGAACGTTGATGATTTTCCAAACGACGACTTCATGTCCAAGGTGATGGACGGATATCGTCAACGACAAAGTTTATGTAGGTGTTGGGAATGATAACGTTCAAAAACGGTGGACGGTTGGTGCAGTCGATCGACGAGCTCCCTCGCCTCGATCCGAGGGACCTATACCTCGACGTGGAGACCACGAGCGGCGATCCGAAGAAGGACAGCCTCGATCCGTGGCACGACTGTAAACTGTTGGGCATCGCCGTGACGGCCGACAACGTCGAGGGCGCGTGGTACGTTCCGCTCCGTCATCATACGGGCCAGAACCTGCCCTTGCTCGCAGTGCTCGAGTGGTTGCAGGATCTGGTCGCCGAGTGCGAGCGTTGGATAAACCACAACATAAAGTACGACGCGCACGTGCTCCGTAACGAGGACGTTGAGTTCGCGTGTCAGCTCGTGGACACCGTAACGCTCGCGAAGATCGTAAACAGCGATCGTTTCAGTTACAGGTTAACGGAGCTCAGCGCCGAATGGCTCGAGGAGAACATCGAAAAATACGAACGGCGCGTCAAGCGTTTTCTCCAGGACTCACGTACGAAAGACTATGCTGCCGTGCCTGCCGACATCTTGGCGGAATACTCGTGTCAAGACGTTATGACCGCGCGTCGTCTCCATCTCTACGAGGAGCGTCGTTGCCCTGAGGAATGTCAAAACGTATGGAACACGGAGATAGCTCTCACCTCGGTCCTGCTCGACATCGAACGCGTCGGTCTTTGCGTCGACCCTCAAGAGCTGAAGATACGCCAGCTGCTCGCGATGCGCGACATGCTCGTAATCGAGGAAAAGTTGCACGAGACGCTCGGGTTTCCGTGTCGGCCGCACGTCAACAACGATTGTTTTGACGTGCTGTGCAACCATTACGGACTACCGATCCTTGGGTGGACGGACAAGAGCAATCCCTCCTTCGACAAGGCAACGCTCGCCGCGTACCAACGGCATCCGTTGGTCCTTATGAATGAGGAGTTGACGGGCGTCCTTGAATCGATGTTAGCATATCGAAAGACGCATACGCTGCTTTCGCTGTTCATCGAACCGTTTCAAACATTGCACCTTGACGGCGTATTACATCCTGATTACAACCAAACGGTGCGGACCGGGCGTCTGTCTTGTCGTCGGCCGAACGCACAGCAACAGAGTGAAGAGTCCAAAACGCTCATCCACGTGACGCCGGGCTACGGTTTTCTGTCATATGACTATTCACAGATCGAGTTTCGACTAATCGTGCATATCATACGTAACGTGGCTGCGATACTCGCGTATAACAAAGATCCTAACACAGATTTTCATCGGCTCGTCGCCGGGTGGTGTGGCATCCCACGTCGCCCGGCCAAGAACGTAAACTTCGCGATCGGCTACGGTGCTGGGAAAGATAAAGTTCTCGAGATGTTAGCCGGTAACCCAGAACTCGTTGGCGAGCTGATGAATAAACTCGACAAGGTTCCGGAAAAATCACGCGTCGCGGCGTTCCAATTCCTCTGTCAACAACGCGCGTTGGAAGTGTATACGAAATACCATAACATGCTGCCCGAACTTCGTACCACGGGTCGACAGATGTCGAACAAGGTGCGTTCACGCGGCTACATAAGAAACGCGCACGGACGACACCGTCACCTGCCCTCGCATAAGTCGCACCTTGCGTTTAACTCGTGGGTGCAGTCGACGGCAGCCGACGTGATGAAGGAACGTACTGTGGCGATCGGGCAGGACCAATGGCTGGCACAGCACGACGTTCGCCTTGCTGGGCTGATACACGACGAAACGCTCTTTCGCTGTCCGCTGGACCTCCTGTTCGACAAACGGGTGCACGAACGCATCGGCACGATTTTGACCGACACCACCGTATCGTTCCGGGTGCCGATCACCGTGGCCGGCGGCACCAGCCGGACCACCTGGGCCGCCATAGAACCGCTTCCGACCGCCTTATAGGCAATCCTATGGCGGTCGGGCGCCGACGGCATAGAGACGGTTCTGGACGCTCTACGACGGCACCAGGGCATCCCTGGACCGTCCAGAACCGCCTTGTGGGAGATGACATATGACCGTTCTCTACCTGTTTAGACCTGCATACGGTGGGCTCAGCCTGCTTAGACCTGCCTTTTCAGGTTCGATGCATAGCGGGTGTAGGGCGGTAGCGACGGCAGTACACCGTTCTAATGCGGTCCAGACCGGCATTTGCGCCTTCAGGGTGCCCCCAAACCGACCAATATGGGTGGTTCTTATGGCGAATTTCGACCGTTTTGGCACAGAATATGGCGACAAAATCGAGTATCTTGAAGAAAAACTTGCGGTGCTAACGGCGGTAATAGCCTTACTTAGGCCTGGTCAGCGATTTTCCCATAGGGAATATTGGAATTTTTCCCTGTACTTTTGCTGTTTTGTAGCGTATAATGTATATGTTGGAACGGTCATTGACAATCACTGCCGACAAGGCACCGACCGCCGGCCAGACGATTCCAGCCCTGCTGATGAACGGTTCGACGCGCCGGTGCCAAATTGGCACTGTTCATTCACAAAAGGCATTCAGCTTAAAACCCAACAAGCTGGACGAAATACGGCTACGACGAGGCGGCATTCAGGTAGGGGCCGCGAGAATCTGTCCAACCCAAAGTCGTATAAGACCGCTGGCCAGCACCCAGAGAAACTGCTTCCTATCTATCTCCCCAAGACCGAAACCCGGCACCGAGCCGGGTCCGCCGGTATACCTCCGGCGCTGATGAGGTCAGTTACCTTAAGGAGATAGTACAATGTTGCATGCAATCAAGATTTTGTTGAGGCGGAAGTATCAGGCGCAGATGGTATTGGCGATTACCCCGAACGAAAGATGGACGATCGCCCATCGTCACCACCGTGCTGTCAAACGCGCCGAACGCGAAGATGCTCGTCGTTGCATCAGCTGAAGGCCGAAACCCGGCGCAAGCCGGGTCCGCCGGTATTCTCCGGCGCTGACGAGGCCAGTAGTTCTCAAGGAGATAGGATAATGGCAAAAGCGAAAAAGGAAAAGACGGACGTCGTTGGCAACGGAGTCGAACACCTCGAAATAGCGGTAAACTGGCTGAAGGCCGATCCGCTCACCGAGAAGGCTGCCGAGCAAGTCGAAAAGATCATGGCCCGCGTCAACAAGGCACGCGTTGCCGCGATCAACAAGCAGACGAAGACCGTTGCACGAGTCAAGAAGCTCCAGGCCAAGTACGAAAAACTGCAGGCCGCCGCTGAAGCCGCCGCCAAAAAGCTCGACGAGCTCGAAGGCACGGCTCTGCCCTTGGGATGAGGCCGAAACCCGGCGCAAGCCGGGTCCGTGGGTATTCTCCCGCGCTGACGAGGCCAGTAGACCTCATGGGAAAAGGAGATAGGGTATGAGTAAGGCAACGAAAAAGGCAGCGAAGGCAGCGAAGGCAGCGGCGAAAGCTAGCGGCGCCGAACCCGGCAGCCAGGCCACCGACGTTGTGGTCAAGAAAAAGAAGTCGAAACGAACCGTTTTCGTGCACACAGAGCCGCTCGAGGTTGCGGTGCCCGAAAAGTTCGATTTCGCCAAAAACAAGCCTTTGAAGAAAACGGACTTCAAAAACGAAGACCTCTTCTTCGAATACAAGGCCGCCGAATGCGATGCCAAGGCGATCGTCTTCCGTGCCAAGGCCGAGGAAAGCAAGAAGCTCGGCAGCACGAAGGATCGTGCCAAGGCAAAGCGCCTGTTGAAAATGCAGGAAAAGATGGCCGAACTACGAGAACAGCTCGAGGCCGACGGCGTCAACGTCGAAGAACTGCTTGCCTAAGGATGCAGGAACCAGCCTCAACGGGGCGGGTGCAATTCCCGCCCCATCCTTCAGCCTCTGTCGAAAGGAGATAGGATGAAATCAGAACGAGACAAACGTATTCAACTGCTCGGGATGCGCGACACGCATCAAACGATGGTAAAGGTGTATCGCGAACAATGCGCGGAGGATTGGCTTCCGAAGCGGCTCGCGGTGCAGCAGGAGATCATCGACTGCGCGCTCACAAAGCAGGACGAACTTCGAGCGCAACAAACATCTGCGCCGCGAAAGCTCGTCGACCGATTGAAAAAACTGCAACAGGTAAACCGCCAGTTAAAGGGGCTGAAGCACGCCAAAGAAATTCGACAATATAAACGCCTGATGGCACAGATCAACGAAATGACAGAGGAATGAGGCCGAAACCCGGCGACCCGCGGAAAGGGACACCTGGAACGAGTCACTGCGACTCGCGGAAAGGGACACCTGGAACGGGCCGCCGGGTCCGCCGGTATTCTCCGGCGCTGATGAGGCCAGCAAGCTTCGATAGGAGATAGTACTATGGACACGAAAACGTGGGTATTGAGTCGCCATGAATATTGGTGGAAGTTTCTGCTCAAGCACATGCCGTTTGCATTGCTTGACGATACCGCACCAGTCTGCGAATTCGTGGTAAAAAACTCCAAGTCAGCGGGCACGGCGAGCAGGCGCGATTGTCGATACAACCTCGCCTACGCAGTAACGGGCGGCCGTACTGAATACGACTGGACCATCTGTCACGAGATCTGTCACACGTTCGCTGCTAGAGCAATGCACACTTCTGCCACGCACGGTGAACTGTGGGCGTTCCTTTACAATAAGGTCTGTGGCGCATCACGCGGTCGATTTCATTCTTACAATCGTGCCGCCGCAGCACAGGCTGCTCGCCCGCTCCGCAAGATACTGAAGTTGCAGGAAAAGATTCGTAAGCTGACAGAGGAATGAGGCCGAAACCCGGCGTATGCCGGGTCCGCCGGTATTCTCCGGCGCTGACGAGGCCAGTTGCTTCGATAGGAGATAGGATGATGACGTGGACCGAGGACCAGATCAAGAGCATGTTGCGCGACAGCGACAAAGCGGTCGAACGTGCCGTCGTTCGTCTTTACAATCTGCAAACGTTAGACGAACGCGCCGCAGAAACGACCAAGCACGACAACGGCGTTGGGTTCAACAGCGCGGACGCGGGTTACGGCTCGTATCTCGCGAAATGGTTGAAAACAGGAAAACGCTTGAACGACAAGCACCTCGGTCGAGCACGTCGAATGGTAACGAAATACGCTCGGCAGCTCGCCGCGTGGGCCAACGTTAGGAGATAGAGCAATGGCAGTACGGATGTTGGTGCAAGGCACTACAGAGCCGGCCTTTCAGGCCGTGTTAGACGGCTTGAGAGAGGTCTACAAAAAGGGCGAGTCTCTGTCGCCAGAGATTTTCATGATCACGAAATGCAACCACGGTTGGGCCGTCGTGATCAACGGCAAGGGCAACTACGCCAACGAGCTCGAGCTGTTTCTTATCGGAGACGACCGAATTGACGAGGTGTCATGAACGTTAATGAACATCTAGACGCCGCCGTAAGACATCTTCGTAAGGCGGGCATAGTGATCAAAGATGGCCCACGTACGGAGGACATCGGTAACGACTTACTAATGCAAGCGCAAAACGTCGTCTGGGCCCATGAAGTACTTGCCAAACGATTGGAGTTTATCAAAGATGTGGAAGCATGAACTACTGTACGCCGACACGTGGAAGGGTCAGAAGACGCGTTGGGTGCAAGCAAAGCGGGACGGCAACCGTCTCACCGTGTTTCGTCAACCGCAATGGCACATACGCGCGTTGACGACGACCGGTCTCGATTTAGCGCCGGTGCTTCGCGACTGGCCGTGGTGGGCGTGCATCGTTCAGATGTTGCCGCCGTGTTCGTCGCTCGACGGAGAGCTCTGGGTTCCTGGACGACCCGCGTCCTACGTGAAGACCGCGCTCAAGGAACGCGATCCAAAGCTGAAGTTCAGCGTGTTCGCCGTGCCCTATTACGACCAAATCTGTCAGACACAACAATCGTTGGTCTGGGCGCACGACATATGTCTTAACATCGGCCTTCCGTTCATTGAGTTTTTCGACGAGACGCCCGAAGTTCTCGGTCCCGACGACGAGGGTTGGGTGTTCAAGGACTATAATTATGAACGCTGGTGGAAATGGAAGCCCGTGCGCACGCTCGACGCGATCGTCGTCGGTTTTAAGGAGGGCAACGGAAAGTTTCTGGGCACAGTTGGTGCCTTGATCGTTGCCGTGGAAACAATGCACGGTGACCTCGTCGAGATCGCAAGCGTTGGCGGCATGACGGACGCCGTTCGCTGGGAGATCGACGAGGACGCAGACCTGGGCCGTATCGTCGAAGTGAAATATCAATATGTCGGCGCAAAGGGCAGGTTGCGTCATCCACGCTTCGTTCGTTGGCGCGACGATAAGGCGCCTGGGCGTTGCACTACCAAACAGGACCCGCAGTTGGAGGAGTACTATGGATAAGAGGACGGGACGGCTCTATATCAAGGAGCAGCTGGCGCAGTTTAGCAAAAAGGACGTTGCCAAACATTTTACGACGATCATTCCGACGCAAGCGCAGTTGGGTCGTTTACGTGTCGGACGTAATGACGATTGTCCCTGCAAGTCGGGAAAGAAGTTCAAGCACTGTTGTTACGGAGGAGGACGATGAAGGTAGTAAGCTGTATTCCGCAGACCGGTCCGTGCCCGATGAAGTGTCGGTACTGTTGGTATAACCGTTATTCGCACGGGCCCGAGACGCCCGAACCCGATAGTTCGCTCGTTCGTATGAACTCGGGTCACGACAGCAACCTTGAGAAGGACCTGGTATTGAAGACGGCGAAACGTTACCGACGCGTCTTCTTCAACACGATGAAGAACGACCTCGATTTCCCAGGCCCGGTCGTGCTCACAATCAACAACGTTGAAACCGTGCACGGGCTCCATCCAAGCGGCGTACAACGAAAAGACAACCTAATGTTCGTGCGAATACGTGTGAACCCCGATAACATGCATCTCGTGTTATTGGACGCGATCTCGTGGACGGGACATCACGTGCCTGTCATACTCACGCCGACCGTTTACTTTGATCGACCTCGTCAAGACGAACTGTATCAATACGCACTCGGCACGTGGCGTCCGACGAACGCTTTTAAGACGCGCGTCTTGAGGGAAGTGCAGGCCAGCGCCGGCCCGCTCGTAAAGATGATCGACGACTACGACGCGCAGTGCGTGTTCTATTACGGCGCGTGGGAAGCAAAAAAGACTGGGTCTTGCGCCGTGATGACCGAAGGACTCCAATGATTCTGTTATGTAGTTGCTGTAAGACGCCGTTTGTGATCACCAGTCGTCGACGACAATGTAAACGGTGTCTTGCGATTCTTAACGCGGCGTATGCGAACACGCCGAAAGGACGGGCGCTTAGAAATGCGGCGTGTCGCAGATATTTTCAAACGTCGAGGGGTAAAATAACACGGTCGCGCGGTTGCGCTAAACACCGTAAAAAACATCCTGAACGCGTTCGCATACGAAAAAGATTCGCGGATCGAGTCAGACGAGGTAATATATGTGCCGGATGCTTGCGAAATGTGCGGCGGTGACGGACCACTGCAAGGCTTTCATAGAGACTGGGTAAACATCACGAACGTATGGTTCCTTTGCCAAACGTGTATGGGAAGGATGGCTCAACTAAGGAGTTAAAATGAAGATATACATCGCCGCAAGCTGGAAACACTGTCATCTCGTGCGCATGTTGGGCGCGGCGCTTCATAAACACGAGGTCCTGCTCTTCACGGACCGGGAGCTCGGGCACGCGGAGGCAAACTTCGATGACTGGTGCGAGAGCAACGAAGGCGAAGAATGTTTTCTGTTCGACATTAACGGCGCAATGACGTCCGACCTTGTGATATACGTCGGGCCCAGCGGCACGGACGCCTGGGCCGAGGTCGGCGCGGCATATGCCTCACACGTAAAGATCGTAGGCCTTTACGCGAAAGGAGAACAAGCCGGGCTGATGAGACGAATGGTGTCGAAGTGGTATGACAATGTTCTTGATTTATTGGAGGAGTTATGTTAAGGCTAATCTGTGGAATGTGGATCGCCGCGATCATTGGCATCTTCGTAGGAAGGTGGAGCAAGAGATGAGAATAATGGTAGCCAAGACGGGAAGCGTATTACACGTCAGCGACGTCGACACGATGTCGGTGCTCGGTGATTATCGCAACGCTCTCGGAATAATCGAATATCTGCGCGACCAAGGACACGACGTGCTCGTGTTCGGGCAACACGTCGGCAACGTCGACGGCGTCACGCACATAAGACCGGACATCCGAGGTCTCGACGATCTGTCGTTGGTCAAGGACGCGGACCGGGCGTACAGCAATGCTTGCGACCTGGTCGCCCGTTGGGCGCCCGAGGTGTGCGTGAACATCGCCGGCATGACGCCGTCGGTGAGCTACCTTGGCAACCCGCGACGTGCCAGCACGCGATGCTTCGCGGTCAAGTACGTCGCACCCACCCAATGGGTAATACAGCACCTCGCGCTGCGACGCATCCTGGTGGTCAACGACTTTCGATGCTACCCGCGCGAACAGGAAATGTTATACTGGCCGCACCTCATACCGCACAGTATTCTGTCCCAAGAAGAACGAACGTTTTCGCGGAAGATACTCGACCATCGGTTTGAGGTACGCGCCGTAAACAGCGGTGCTGAAAACTGGTGGTCATATGGCATCAAACGAAAAAAGTCAACAGGCGAACTGGACTGCGTGGTCATCGCGAACGCCTGGCCGCCGAAGCGCGTGGCGATCTGGGAGACGCTGCTCACCGATCGCTGCACCGTCTATGGCAAGGGCTGGCCGGACCATACCTGGATACAGCCTGGCGAGGTGCTACCGATGCTGGCGCGTGCCAGATGTGGCGTGGTGATCCCACCGGCCGAGGGGTTTAGGACGAGCAAGCCAAGGAAGTATTGTCTGATGGGCGCACTGCCCTTGCTATACGCCGGACCGACGCTCGCGTATCCCGGACCCGGTCCAACCGTACGCAACGCAAAAGAGCTTGACACCGCGATCGACAACATCGTCGACCTGCACCATCTTTGGATCGATTACCTTAACACCATTACAGAGCCCGACTTCACTCTGCTCAACAGAGCGTTAGCGGGAGAAAGGATCGGAGGTTTTTATGACGCCTGAAGAAACCGTAAGGAGATACGTGCGGGATCACGGCAACGACGCCCTCGTAGCGTTCGTTCGTTGGTTGCGTGACCGACGACCGACGCCGATCGCAGTCGCGCACCGTTTCCTTGAAGAAGAGAAGATCGACGCACCAACGTGTCGGCGCTTACTTGAGCGCTACACCCGTTGGCTCTATGCGCAGGAGGACGTGCTATGAGAATAGTGGACGAGTTCCTGAAAGAACACCCGCTCGGTTCGATGAACGATTTTGCGCAATGGCTGCAAGAGCATGACACGTCGTTTATCGCGCACATACAGCGACATATCGGGCCGGACGAAACTGTCGTATGTAAGATATGTGGGCGCGCGGCGATCGACTGCCAGGAGGCCTATGATGAAAGCTGAGAGGTTGGTGGAAATGTATCACGGCGACAACGACCTGCTGGCGTTTGCCCGTTGGTTGACGAAGCACGGCTACGTCTTCAGGACGCTGCTTATAATGGACACGTTTCGTACTGCATTACCAAATAAGCGTTGCGAACAGTTTCTGACGAAAATCGGTTTTGAATGGGACTGCGCCCTTAACGTCACCGTTACAGGCCTTGTTCCTGTGCCGCCGTGTATCGTCTGTGGCGCCCGGGCAGCAAGGGCCGTAGGTTTACCATACGCGCCGTTCGCCGAGATCTTAAACGGCGTCTGGGTAATACCACACCCAAACTCACGACATACGGAATGGGACAGTCCAGAGGCCTGCGAACGTGGAAAGGTACTTGCAAAGGAGATCAAAGAATGGAAGCCAAAGACGACGTGACGAAGTGGTTCAAGGAAGAATACGTCACGTGCACGAATCCACCGACGCTATGGAAAATACTGGTCGCGTTCGCCATATGGCGCGACCAACAGCAGCTTGAGAAGACCGAGCGACACGTCGCGAAACACCCAGAATGCGGCGACTGCGCCTTTATAAAGGAGTTGCTATGTCACTCGCAATAGTCGCGGTGATTGTCATATTTGCGATCGTCGCCGCCGTGCTTGAGCAGGAACGACTCCGACCGTGGATATTGTTGGCAGCTGCGATCGCGACAGGAGTGATTTATGCGGCGTTATGCCACGCTGGATGAACTTGATCTTTATGAACTGCACAGCAGTCATTGGCGACGGTACTTTTGGTACTGTCGCCGGGATGCCGCGACCGCAAACGTGCATCGCCGTCGAGCGATGGAGGTCGACACCGAACTGAGAAATCGTGGCCGTGACCCGACGGCCAAGACCACGAAACGTGGGAAGGAACACCTAGAACGAGTTGCGAGGGCCGTGGCGGAAGGCGCCAACCTCGCCGAACTGATGAGAGGAGTATATCATGGCGAACTTTGAAATGACGTGCAAGACGACGATATTTGACGAAAGGTTTGAGGTCGAGGTCGAGGGCGAGACATATGACGAAACCGCCGCGACGCTCAAGCACGCCCTATGGCAGAAGACGAACGCCGTCGCCGAACGAAAGGTAAAGCAACACGAGATGGCGGAGGCGCACGCGGCCGACTGGGAGGACGCAGCAAAAGCATTGGAGGTGAGCGATGAAGGCTCTTAAGATCACGAACGGGACGATGGCATTGTGTGCGAAGTGCGCCCTGAAGGAGGCCCTGTCGTGCGGTGCGCCACACTTGTATCTTCAAGCAGTTACGATAGGTACCATCGATGGGACGGCCATATGCTACGTCTGTAAGAAAACCTTTGCCGAATGCGGCAAGGAAAATGCACGACAGCTGGAGCTATACCTACTCCCACCGTCGCAAGAGATACACGAACTGAGCAACTGCAGAACGCGGTGCAACAACCTGCAGATAGACGTCAACGAACTGCGTAAGAAGCTCGACAAGAAGGAGGCCCCAGATGGAATGCAAGACGACGCGCCGACTGTGCCGTGAGATGGAGCGCCAGAACGCCGTCACGCTGACGCTCGTCGGTGGATGGACCGCGAACGGATGGCCCGACCGCTACGTCGCCCACCGCCGTTGGCGAGGGTGGTTGGAGTTTAAGACCGGCAAGCGCAAGCTGACGGTATTACAGGACATCATATTACATAAACTGAAGCGACGAGGGGCGAACGTCCACGTCGTACGCATCTTCGACCACGAGCTGGTCATCGAGACGCCCGACGGCGAACAAGAGGGTCTTTGCGGCGCTAATGGACATGAACTGCTGAAAGCGTTAGCAGAAGTGGATTGCCAAAATCTATGCGTGAATAGGTAGGTATGGTATATATCTGCAATCCTGGGCCTGGGCGATGCTGCAAGTGCCTGTCTATTAAGAACTTATAAAACCTCTTTTAATACATTATATACAGTGCCATATCGCTCTCAGTAAGGAATTCCTATACTGTATAGGGGGGTATTCATGCCGTGAGTTTTGGCAATCCACTTCTGGGTACTATTATGAAAAGAAAATATATACAGACCAACAGAGCTTTTCAGAAGTACTGCCGCGACCTCGTTCGCACGCAGGACGACATCGAGAAGTTTGAGGCGCGAGAAAAGAAGAAGAGGCGCAGTCGAAAGGCCAGGCGTAAGCGCATGCAACGCGCGGCGTACGACCAACGCAACGGTTCGGGCAGGCGTCAACAACGACGACATAAGCGACGACGCGCACAGATACCGACCGATCGACGCTGTCCGGTGTGCAGCGCGCTGAAGTTCAAGAGTCGTCAGTGGGTAATCCACATTGATGTGTGTATGTGCTTGTCTTGCTGGAGAAAGAGATGAGATGGGAGGACCGCTTGCGCCGGCTAAGTCCGAGAGCGAGGCGTCTGTTGTGGTCGATCGTTGCCGATATGTTGCCGTTGTGCGTGTACGTTGCCCGTCGCATGGGCCGCGACGAGGACGCCGCTTACGATCTGGGAATCCCAATCATCATGCGATGCGCGTTGGGCTGTAAGGAAGGGCAGGACTTGGCGAACTACGTGCGGCGTTCCCTCGAGCGTCGGCTATATCAGCGTCCTGCCCTATTGCCGCGTGTGCCTGAGGATGCGGTGAAACGTGACGTCTCGATAGACGTATACAATCTATTGGAGGGACTGAACGAACAGGACGCGATGCTGCTGCGCCTACATTACATAGGCGGGTATACCGTCGTCGAGCTCGCCCAGTTGTTGGACGTATCGCGCAGCACCGCGTGGCGATACCTGAGAGACGCTCATGCCCGTGCGCGACAAGGACAGTAACCACCCACGTCGTTGTCAAGGGCGGAGCAGACGACATGACAGACGGTGTATGCGATACGCTCGCAAGGGCCGTCGATTCTGCGCGTTCCACGGGGGTAACATACCGATGACCAGGCGCGTACGACGCGGGAAGTACAGCCGGCACCTCAGTGAGACGTTGAGCGCTAAGCTGGACGAGTTCCTGAGCGCGCCTCACCACGAGCAGCTCGCCCTGTACGAGGAGCTGGCAGTGGCCAGGGCGCAGGCGTTGGACGCGCTTAAGATGTGGGACGCGGCTACCGGAAGTAAGCCACAGATACAAGCGATGGCGACGGCCGTCGTGCGCGATGCGCTGGAATTCGTGAAGGACATGGTGCTCGCGACGAGCCGCGTGGAGAAGGACGCCGAGGACAAGGTCAGCGTGCGGGTGTTGGACCTGTTCATTGAACAGGTGCTCAGGTGCGTGTCCACGCACGTGGACGACGAAACGATGGAGCTCATTGACGCGGAAGTAAAAAAATACGTACGTTTTCCCGACGACGACAGCAGCCGTCTCGCGGCGGGCACGACGCTGACGCCCGACGAGGTGGTGCAAGAGATGGACGAAAGGAGCGCACCGGATGAGCCAACAGGCGATGATGAACGTGACGGCGATGGCGCAGCAGCGGGTTGACCTCGAGGCGGACGAGAGGTCGACCGCCCCGCGCCTTGCATGGGTAAAGAACTGGGCGGGAGGCACGCACGTGACGGTGAAGGAAACTGTGGCCGACGAGGAGGCGTGGGACCTTCTGTCGGACAATTGCGCAGACACGGACCATAATATGGACGGGCTCGAGGGCGTGGTCGCGTTCGCGCGGGTGAAGGCGTTCATGATCAAGAACTTGAGCGCGTCGAAGTCAATAACCCTGAAGCCGGGCATATCTAACGGGTGGGTTGCTATGTTCAAAGACAACGTGACGATCGAGCCGCTTGGCGTCGCGGCGTTCGGCGGCAACGCGATCGTGGACGCCACGCATAGGGCATTCAGGCTCATGACCCCGACCTCGGAAGACAGCGTGGACGTGGAAATGATCATCATAGGAGTGAAAGTATGAGCCAGCAGGCATCGATAAGCGTGGCGATGCAAGCGTCGCAGACCGAGGACCTCGAGGCGAGCGTAAGGTCGATGAGCCCGCGTATGACGTTCTCAAAGGCTTGGTCGGAGGGCACGGGCGACGACCAAGCCGACGTGCACGTGACCGTGGCCGAAGCATTGGTCGCGGCCACGCCCGAGGAGTGGGACCTTCGTTCAGGCGGCGGGCTCGACCACGATATGGACGGGCTCGAGGGCGTCGTAGTGTTCGCGAAGGTAAAAGCACTTATGCTCAAGAATCTGAGTGCGACCGGATATCTGACCCTCGCGCCGACCGCGGCTAGCGGTTGGGTTGCGCTGTTTACCGGCACCGTGATCGTCCCTCCGCTCGGTGCTGTGGTGATCGTTGCGCCCGTCGGCGGCGTGGTCGTGGACACCACGCATCGAGGTATCAAGCTCACCACCGACGTGAACTGTGATATAGAGATGTTCATTATAGGGGTCGAAGCATGAGCCATCGTTTCACATTTCGTCAATCGTTTAGGGCCGTGGACGAGCAGGAGCTGGAGGCATCCACCCGACGCCTTCTCACGTTGCTTGAACGTGAATACGATCTCAACGACACTGATATCGTGGATGTCCACGGTTCGGTGATCGTCACCGTTCCTATCGGTGGTTGGGGACGTCGGATCTATCTACGTGGTACCGGTGCGCCACCGCAGTATAACGTCCTGGACATCGCGGGTGAGCCGATCAACTTTGAGTACGTTAAGGCGTTCGCCGTTTACAACCCCACCGTGCACACGCTGCAGATGATGGGATACGGCGCAGCCAGCGGCGCATGGGAACCGCAGCTCATGCTTGTTAACGACTTTCCGCCGTACTCGCAGTATCTTCACGTTACGACGTTGAACGAGCACGTGTTCGTGCACCCAGGCATTGGGTGGGGCGTGCACGCCACGGGGGACGACGAAATAATCGTGGCCGATGATAATTGGGAGCCCAGCGGGGAACGAATCGCGATGACCGCGCACGTGGTCGTGGCGGGAAAGCGAAGATGATAACCGAAGCGTGGACGCAGTTCAAACACCATTCCGTGCAGCAGGCGTTATGGCGATGTTGTAAGCGTTTTGTCGCGGTGCCGGCCGGGCGGGGGAGCGGTAAGACCGAGCTTGCCAAGCGCCGACTCGTTCGGTTCCTGCCCGTGACAAAGGAGTGGCGCGACCCACGCTATTTTTACGGTGCGCCTACGCGTAACCAGGCGAAACGCATCGCGTGGGACCACCTTAAGGCGCTCGTTCCGGCGGACTGGGTGGCGCACGTCAACGAGAGCGCGCTTGTCATCAAGACGCGGTTCGGTAGCGAGTTGCACGTAGTCGGGCTCGACAAGCCGCAGCGTATTGAGGGCATACAGTGGGACGGTTGCGTCCTGGACGAGAGCTGCGACCTGCGCCCCAAGACGTTCGATCTCAACGTACTGCCAACCCTCGTGTGGAGGAGTGGTTGGTGCTGGCGTATCGGTGTACCCAAGAGACAAGGCTGGGGCGCGGGCGAGTTTCGAACGTTCTTCGAGCGGGCGCAGAGGGGCGACGAACCGGAGGCCGCGGCGTTCACCTGGCCTAGTGCTGACATTGTGCCCGCCGACGTCCTGGCCTATCACCGAGAGCATATGGACGGTAAGGACTTCAACGAACAGTTCAACGCGCAGTGGGAGACGGTCGGCGGCGGCGTGTTTCACGCATATGACCGCGAATATAACGTACGGCCGTGTTCCTATCAGCATGATCAGGCGATCGTCGTGGGGAGCGACTTTAACGTGGACCCGATGAGCTGGGTGTTGGCGCATCGGTGGCCGGACAGGTTGGAGGTGTTCGACGAGATCTTTCGCCGGGACACTAACACACAGAAGACGCTCGACTACCTGTGGTCGCGATACGGCGAACACCGAGCGGGGTTCGAGTTTTACGGGGATGCCACGGGGCGGTCGCGCCATGCGAGCGCGAGCAGCAGCGATTATAAGATCATCATAAACGACGAACGGTTTCAAGCGGCGGGACGTACTGTGCACTATCCGCGCGGTAACCCAGATCGCGGCGATCGGTTCGCCGCGACTAACGCGTTTCTTTGTAACGCGGCGGGACGTCGCCGACTGTTCGTCGATGAACGGTGTAAGCATTTGATACAGGACTGTGAACAGCGCGCGTATCG
>Ga0209977_10000435_pt1 | contig 16381 bp, 15 predicted proteins | sample SumtaG_2_FD_183113 | JGI IMG/M metagenome (GOLD analysis project Ga0209977, IMG submission 183113) | Deep subsurface microbial communities from Indian Ocean to uncover new lineages of life (NeLLi) - Sumatra_00607 metaG (SPAdes) (version 2) | ecosystem: Environmental > Aquatic > Marine > Oceanic...
CTGTGCTACAACAGAGATGAAGTATGTATCAGGTGGTGTAAAGAAAAAAGAAAAAGTAGTATCAACCGGTGAAATATCCTGAAATAATCTATCGCTTGCATTTCTAAGAAATGCGTAAGTTTTTGTGAGTTCTTTTTCGTCTTTGATAATTTTGATATTCATTCTATTCTTTGGTAATGTATCACTTGTTGTCAATGTGAGAATCCTCATCTCAATTAGTGAATTACCTGATAGGTCCGGCATAAGGGGTAACATAAATACTTTACATATCTTATCCTTTACAAGCCTGTAGCGCAGGGTAACTTCTGTCAGTGTTTCGTTCCAAACAAACAGGCTGTCAATATCAATGTACGTAGTTACGAAATCATTAATTCCACAGGCTCCTGAATCCATTGGTTCAGAAAACCTCAAAAGTATAATTGAATCAAGCGGTGCTGAGGTGCGTATCCTTGAAGGTCTTGTATATCTTAAAATAGGATCAATTGTATCCTTCTCGTTACTTGGCTTAAAGGATTTCTCTGCCCTTATCATCAAATTCCCTTTAATATCCTTAATGTTAAAGATTAGTAATGAATATTTCATGTCCTCAAGTTTAGGCACTGTAATCAAAACCTCATCACCTTTTTTATCCCTTTCTGAATAAATTACACTGGTTGTTTCACCATTCTCTGGATTCAAAATCTTAAAATTATCCAATTTCTTGGGCGTAAGCGTATCAATCTTTTCTGAGAAGAAAATACGAAGATGGTGTTCATCAACTGCGTTGACATTCAGCACTCGAGGTGCCCATCTATCAGGTGAGGTTGGTGGGAGTTTTTTCCCACAACCTGATAGTAAGAAAAGGATATAGAAAATGGATATATATATGATTTTAAGTTTCATGTTCCCGCTTCCAGTAGAAAGTAAAGAAAAAAACGCATAATGGGGTAGAGAATACCTCCCAAAATCCCTAAAAAAAATAGAGCAAATATTATTATAAAACCAAAGCGTTCGATCCTTCTAAACCCCTCCGCAACAGTATCAGGCAAGAAATACATGAGTACCTTGGAACCATCAAGTGGAGGTATAGGTATAAGATTGAAACAGAACAGGAGGACATTTATTGCAGCACCATATACAAAACCCTGTGTAAATATGTTTGCCTTTCCTCCAAGTAAGAAGAAGACCCTGTAAAGAAGTGCAAATATTATAGCAAGAGCAAAATTGGACAAGGGACCAAAAAGACTTGTCAGCATCATATCCCTTTTTGGATTCTTAAAATTTAAAGGGTTGACAGGAACAGGTTTTGCCCATCCAAAGAGAAACGGTGAACGGAGAAGTATGAGCATCACAGGAAGAACGATAGTTCCAACAATATCAATATGTGGAATGGGATTTAGTGTTAATCTCCCTCTCATCTTGGCTGTTGGGTCACCAAATTTTAGAGCTGCAAAACCGTGGGAGATTTCATGAATTATAACAGAAAATAAGAGGATGACAACATTAAGTACAATGAATAGCATTAGAGATTCTCCTCAAAAATGCGAAGAAGTCTTATTTGATATTCTAATTCCCCGACTGTTTTTATATCATCCGGATTTATCCAAAGACTGAGTTTCTCTATTTCATTTCTGATTTTCTCAAGGTGCAACCTTTTTTTCTCTGTAAGTCTCCTTTCAACATATACTATCTTTTCAATTGCTTCGTTAATAAGTCTCTTTGATTCACTTATATTCCCTGTCCTTAATGAATCGACTGAGTCGGTCAGGTCGTATAGTGCATCAAAAAGAATAGATCGATTCTCCATACGCATCTCTGTTTGTGATTTAACCTCTTTGATATCCCTTTTCATTATATTAATCTGTTTCTTAATATCCACTATTCCACCCGTTTTAAGGAATGTGAGTATTGAAATTATCAGAGCAAGAGTGGAGAAAGCAAGAGAAAACTTATTGATTGTATCTTTAACCATTTTACTTTCCAATACAGAATTCCTGAAATATCTTGTCAAGAATCTCTTCTGGTGTAACCTCTCCTATAATTTCACTAAGTGATCGTGATGCTTCTTTAATGTCAAAAGCGATAAGTTCAGGACTTCTGTGTTCCTCAATTCCACGTATAGCACGAGTAAGGTTTTCCTCTGCCTTCGAAAGAAGAACAAGATGTCTTGTTCTGGTAGGCATAACCTCATCAATCTTCAGCTCCGTTGCACCTATGAGTTTAAGAATTTTTTTATTGAGTTGCTCAATTCCAGTATGCTCTTTTGCTGAAACCTCACAGATTGGGTTAGGAGTGCCATCGGTAATATCAGAAATGTTGATCCTCTTTGGAAGGTCAATCTTATTTATAACAATGATTAATGGTTTCTCCTTAGCCCTATTAAAAATTTCCTTATCTTCTCCTTCTAACGCAACTGAGCCATCGGCTACAAAGAGTAAAAAAGACGTATTCTCAATAGCTTCCTTCGTTTTCTCAATACCAATTGCTTCCACAATGTTTTCTGCATCCTGAAATCCACAGGTATCATAAAGTTTCACTGGAATTCCCTTAACATTTATCCAACCCTCAATAACATCCCTCGTTGTTCCTGGAACTGGAGTCACAATAGCACGTTCTTCGAGAAGAAGGGCATTAAGTAGGGATGATTTACCTACATTTGGTCTTCCAACTATGGCAGCACTTACACCGTCTCTGAGTATGCATGCCCTTTTGCCTTCCTTTATTAGTTCATTAATAATATCTATTGTGGAACTTATCTTTTTTGATATTTTCCTCTGTTCAGGAACGGTAATATCTTCATCAGCGAAATCGAGGGAAAGCTCAATATCACTCAGGATAGAGATAAGGAAATCTTTTAATCTTCTTATCTTCTTAGAGAGAAGGCCATTAAGTTGATAGAGTGCACCGCGTAGTCCTTCTTTTGTTTTCGCAGAAACAATATCAAGTACTGCCTCTGCCTGTGTGAGATCAAGCCTGCCATTCAAAAAAGCCCTTTTTGTAAACTCTCCTCTCTGTGCCATCCTGGCACCAGCGCTAATACAAACCTCAAGTGTTCTCTGTGCTGGAACTATTCCACCATGGCAGCTAATCTCAACAGTATCCTCTCCTGTATAGGTCTTCGGAGCATGCATTACAATAAGGAGAACATCGTCTATTTCCTCTCGTGTTCCAGGGTCGATTATTCTTCCATAAATAACCCTGTGGCTTTCTATTGAACTTGGGGATGATTTTCCCTTAAATATGCGCTCCGCAATCGTGAGCGAATCATTTCCGCTTATCCTTATAACCGCAATACCACCTATTCCCGGAGGTGTGGAAATTGCTGCAATAGTACCATTTGAGACCATTTTCTTTCTCTAAGATCTTTTGTAATCGCCAACTGTTATATAAAAAGGGAGATTTATCCCCGATTTTTTTGCCATCTTTGATATTATATACTGAAGTGCATTAAGGGTTTTTCCACTCTTGCCAATGAGGAGTCCATCATAACCAGCAGTATATATCCTTAAGATATTGGTCAGACCTTCTTTGGTTTCAAAAACCTCTCCTTCTATCTTCATAAGAGAGAGTAAATCTTCTATTATACTTCTTATTTTAGCAAGTTCATCTTTGAGTGCCACCTTTACAGTTACAGGTGTTCTAACTAAACCCAAAAGCTTTTTTCCCCCACCATTATCAAGAATCTCAATTTCTATTTCATTTCTCGAACATTTAAGCTTCTTGATTATTTTACTGATGGCTTCTTCGATCGTTTTACCTGTTTCGATAAAGTACTTTTCAGGTGTCAAACTTCCTCCGTTTTTTTCACCGTCTCTTCCTTTTCACCTCTGCGGATAATGTATTGCTGGAGAATGGATAAAAGATTGTAAACAAGCCAGTATAGAACTATTCCGGACGGCAGTCTGGTAAAAATAAAAACAAGAAAGATGGGCATAAAATACATCATTGCCTTCTGTCGGGGATCTGTCACAGTAAACTTTTGTTGGATAAACATTGCTACCCCCATCAGAATAGGCAGTATGAAGTAAGGATCTTTCATAGAGAGGTCCTGTATCCAGAGCATGAATGGTGCCCTTCTGAGTTCAATAGTACTCCGAAGAACTGCATAAAGTGCAAAAAATACGGGCATCTGGAACAGAAGCGGCAGACATCCACCAACAGGATTTACCTTATGCTGGCTGTACAGTTTCATAATCTCTTTGTTCATCCTCTGAGAGTCATCTTTGTATCTCTTCCTTAGTTCCTCCATCTTTGGTTGGAGTCTCTGCATCCTCCTCATAGATGAGTGGCTCCTCATAGTTAACGGAAAAAAAACAACCATCATAATTGTAGAAAAGACGATTATTACTACACCGTAATTTGGTATGACCTTATGTATACCTATAAATGTAAAGAATATTACTCTGCTTATTGGCGCAATCCATTTCCATCCAAAATAGACACTCCTCTCAAGACCTTTCCCCATCTCTTTAAGCTTATAATAATCTATTGGTCCAAAGTAGAGCGAAAAACTTCCTTTTTCCATCTCTTTTGTTGATACAGAGAATCCAATCCTTTTTTTCTCTATTTTCCACTGGCTAACCTTTTTAATAACATTGTCCTCTGATAAGATGAAAAAGAGGAAATATTTTGATGTAACACCTGCCCAGTTAACTGTTCCCTCAATTGATGATTTTTCTTCTTTAACATTTTTCAAATTCATCCTTTGAAAATGGTCTCCCAGCATTGTTACAAAACTGGTGTAAGCCATCTCGTCACGCTCATCCTTTTCTGTTGAGGCAAGACCTGAATCAAAGGCGAGTTTTATTGAATACGGGGTCTTATTAAGAGATTCAAGATGGAGACCTATAACGTAACTGTTGGGAACAAATACAAAGACCTTTTTCAGGAACGGTACATTGTTTTTTGTGTAGTAGAAGACAAGGCTATCTTTTAGACCGGCATTAAGGTTAATACTATCCTTTTCACATACAGTAGGGAATTCACCAAGGTTTAGTTTGTTTTCCATCTCAAACAAGACGAGGGAGAGTGGACTGCTTCCCTCAGGGATGAGCTCAACGGGTTTTCCTTCTTTCCCTGGATATTCCAGGAGTTGCATACTCTTAAGGGTTGCACCTGCTGTTGAAAATTTAGCCTCGTAAAGGTTTGTTCTGACAGTTATTATCTTTTCCGCGTCTGGTTTTGCAGTTGGCAGCTCAACAATCTTTTCCTTTACCTTCTCCTCTACCTTTTCTTTTACTTTCTCCATTTCTTGTTTCTCTACAACCTCTTCCTCTTTTTGTACTACATCTTTCTCTTGCTGTTTAGGTTTTCTGAACAACATTGTGTAAGCAATAAAGAGTAATGTTATCAGAAGAACTGCGATTATTGTTCTTTTATCCACTTTATCTCCTATTCTACAGGGTCATACCCACCTGGATACAAGGGATTACATCTTAGAATCCTTAGTAGTCCTTTAAAAACTCCCCGTATCAAACCATACTTTTCAATAGCTGTAAGACAGTAAGTTGAGCATGATGGATAAAACCGACAGGTTTTCGGGAAGATGGGCGATATACATTGTTTATATGTTTTAATAAAAAGAATAACTATAGTTTTCATTCAATGATTCTTGCATCCTTAAGTAGATGAATGAATTCGTCTGAAAGTTCATCGAAAGAGAGATCAAGCCCGTTTTTCGAAAGATGAATGACCATATGAATATCTTTTTTCATCAGTTCCTTCCTCATCCTTATTATCTCTATCAGTCGTCTCTTTATCCTGTTCCTCTTTACAGCGGGTTTTGCATCCCTTTTGAATGTAATGCCAAATTTAAACCCATTCTTTTCAATAAAAATGATAGTTAAATGTTTAAGAGCTCTTCTCTTTCCTGATCGAAATATCTCCTTAAATTCTGTAGTGTTTCTTATTTTATTAGCCTTTCTGAGAGACTGTAAGTTTTTTTCTTCCTTTTTTTCTTCTTCTCGCAAGAATTTTCCTTCCACTTTTTTTTAACATCCTCTTTTTGAAACCATGTTTTCTTCTTCTTTTTTTTCTTTTCGGTTGATATGTTCTCTTCATTCAGAACCTCCCCGTCTGTTATCATATTTTACAGTTATTCAAATTATTTTGTATAATAAGTTAAAAATCCTCTTTTGTCAAATAAAAACTCGTATAATTTTCTTGACTTTGTATTTATTTTGAATTATAAATATGTGAAATCTATGAAAGGAACTGTATGAATTTTAAGGTAGAAAGCTTTCTTAGTCTTTTGCAGAAACTTAAAAGCATCATTTTTGCCGTAGATAAGGATTTAAAGATACAATTCGCAAACGAAAACCTTTGTAAGGAACTTGGAATTGATAACTGCTTTCTTGTTGGTGAAGATATAAGAAATCTTCTTCCCCCACAAATCATTCAAAACTATGACATCGTTCCTGCAATAAATTCTGTTTTCGAATCAGAGAATGGGCATGAAATTTACGAGGCTACTTACTCAAATTCACTATCTAATAAGGTAATTTTCCTTGATATTGAGATGAAAAGGATAGGTAAGGAGAGACCTCTTGTATTACTTATAATCAATGATGTTACGAGAAGAGCTAAGAAAGAACGGGAATTTCTATTACTCTTTGAACTCGTCTATCTAATGCTGGAGACAAAGCAGCTGGATAAACTTTCCTATTTGATACTTACAGCCGTTACTGCAGGACATGCTTTTGGTTTTAACAGAGCCTTTCTGCTCTTAGTCGATCAAGAGAAAAAATTTCTTAAGGGAAGTATGGGTTTAGGACCTACAAGTAATGAAGAAGCAAGAGAAATATGGACACAGGTTTCCCAGAAAAGCCTCCATGATTTGTTATTAATGTTTAACAAACTGAGTTCAAAAGAGGAACTCCCGCTTTTTCCACTTGTTGAGAAACTTGTCTACAGAATGAGCTCTCTCCCTAATTTTATCAAAGAATCTATTAAAAAGAAAAAGGTTATTAAAGCAACACGATGGGACGAGATGATAAAGAAGAAAAAAATTTTTGATATACTCGGTGTTGACGAATTTATTATCATACCACTTGTATCAGGAGATAGAACATTCGGTGTTATATTTGCAGATAACATATTCACCCGTGTACCAATAACAGCGGAGAATTTTGAGGAACTGAACATTTTCGCAGATTATTCATCCCTTGCTATAAACAGAGTGCTGGAATATAGGCAACTTGAAAACAGAAAAAGAGAATTGGAAGAGTATCAAAAACTCGTTAATAGACTAAAAGATACCCTCCGTTTTTCTGAAAAGCTATCTACCATAGGTGAAACTGTTGCCTATATTGCCCATGAAATAAGAATCCCACTTTCAAACATAGGTGGATTTGCAAGTGGAATTCTCAGAAAACCGGATGACCTCGAACGGGTAAGAAAAAATGCTGGTATCATAGCGGATGAAACAAAAAGGCTTGAAAGACTGCTTGATAGATCAATCACCTTTGTGAAAGGGCCCGAGATTAATTTAAATTTAGAAAACATAAATGACGTTATGACAGATACTCTTGAATCGATGGCAAATGACTTTCACGAGAAGGACCTTACAATCACGAAATCACTCGATGCAAATCTCCCACTTATTCCCATTGATAGGGACAGAGTAAAGCAAGCGGTTTTAAACATTTTAAGAAATGCTGTACATGCAACAGAAAAAGGTGGTGAGATAAGCATTAAAACAACAGAAGAAAAAGACTCTATAAAAATAAAAATTAAGGACAGCGGTAAGGGAATAGCAAAGGAGATCTTGTCTAACATCTTTAACCCTTTCTTTTCAACAAGAAAAAGGGGGTTGGGACTTGGTCTCACCATTACTCAGAAGATAGTAAACGCACACGGAGGTTATATAAAAGTAGAGAGTGAGGTACTGAAAGGCACAACCTTCAGTATATTTCTCAACAAAAAGAAAGAAAGCAAACAAGGTGAATAGAGATATCGAAATGCGCTAAAAGAATTACGAAAAATTCCTAATTCCTAATTCTCAATTAATGTGAAAAGGAGAAATTATGGAAAAGGTAATGGTAGTTGATGATGACGAGGGGATCAGGTGCCTTTATGAGCAGGTACTTACTGATGAAGGTTACAAGGTTATTCTTGCATGTGACGGCTTAGAAGCAGTTGAAATTTTTAAGAATATAAAACCTGATATTGTTGTTCTTGATATCAGAATGCCTGGAATGGATGGTATTGAACTGCTTGGAAAGGTGTTGGATATGGATAGAAAACTTCCTGTTATCATCAATAGTGCATACTCAATGTATAAGAACAACTTTCTTACCTGGATGGCTGACGCATATGTAATAAAAAGTTCCGATCTAACAGAGTTAAAATTAAAGATTAGAGAACTTCTCGAAGCCAAAAAGAAAAAAAATACTGAAAGTAATTAAGACATAAGACAACGGACACTACTATGATTTCTTGATAGGGGTCTTATGTTTAATGTGAAGGAGCATAAGTGAGTGGGGAACAAGAAAATATTCTGGTTATGATTCTTGCAGGTGGAAAAGGAGAGAGGTTATATCCCCTTACAAGGGACAGGGCAAAGCCTGCAGTCCCTTTTGGTGGGATTTACAGAATTATTGATTTTACTCTTTCTAACTGTGTTAACGCAGGGTTGAGAAAGATTTACCTTCTTACACAATATAAATCCCTGTCACTTGTTAGGCATATCAGACTTGGATGGTCTACTATGTTTAAGCCCCAAATCGGAGAATTCATTGAAATCCTTCCAGCTCAACAACGGGTTACAATCGATTGGTATAAGGGAACTGCTGATGCAGTTTTTCAAAACATATATTCTATTCAACAGGAAAGACCTGAGTTAATTCTTATCCTCTCTGGCGACCACATATATAAAATGGATTATAGAAAGATGATACGATTCCACACGGAGAAGAATGCTGATGTAACAGTGGGCACGGTAAAGGTTCCTCTTCGTGATATGTCGAGATATGGAATCATTGAGTTGGACAAGGGAAAAAGGATCGTAGGATTCAAAGAAAAACCATCTCAAAAGGAGTATACTACGAAGGAGGATTTTGCACTTGCTTCTATGGGTGTCTATGTTTTTAATACAGATGTTATTGTAAAAGAGGTAATTGAAGATGCAAAGAAAGAGACCTCCCATGATTTCGGAAGGGATATCATACCCCGTATTATTTCAAAAAAAAGAGCTTTTGGATATGTTTTTGCACAGGAATATTGGCGGGATATAGGTACAATTGATGCTTACTGGGATGCAAGTATGGATCTTGTATCTCGTACCCCTGAACTCAATCTTCATGATAGCGAGTGGCCTATATTTACATTTAGACCACAACTTCCTCCTGCAAAGATTGTCCTCGACGGGAATTCAAGAAACGGTAAAATTGTCGATTCCATTGTTTCACTGGGTTGCATAATTAAGGGGGGATATGTGAAAAATTCGATACTTTCTTACAATGTTCTTATCCGTAGTAATGCACATGTTGAGGAATCTATTCTCATGAGTAATGTTTACATCGAAAGAGGATGCAAAATAAGAAGAGCAATCATTGATAAAGGTGTCATGTTAGAGGATGCAACCGTGATTGGATATGATAAGAGACAAGATAGAAAAAACTATTTTGTATCTGAAAACGGTATTCTAGTAATCCCAAAAACACGAGAACGAGGAGAAAAATATGCCTGAACTGCGAAAAGACCCAATCATAGGTAGATGGGTAATCATCTCCACAGAACGTGGGATGAGACCACACGATTTTCCTGTTCAAAAAAAAGAGATACAAACTAGCCACTGTCCATTCTGTGAAGGAAACGAGGATAAAACACCACCTGAAATCACAGCCTGGAGAAAAGATGGAACTTCTATCAATGGACCAGGATGGGAAATACGTGTAATACCTAATAAATTTCCTGCACTTAAGGTAGAGGGGGAGTTAACAAGGAAAGGACTCGGAATATTTGACAAAATTTCAGGTGTTGGCGCGCATGAGGTTATTATAGAAACTCCCAAACACAACGAAGAATTCATCTCTTTTAGTAATGAAAGAATAGCGAAAATTTTCTGGTTTTATCGCGAAAGAAGTAGAGACCTGAAGCAAGACTCACGGTTACGATACATTCTTATATTTAAGAACCATGGTTACGAAGCCGGGACATCACTCGAGCACTCCCACTCACAACTCATTGCCACACCAATTACTCCAAAGATAGTAAAGGAAGAACTCACAGGAGCAAAAACTTACTTTGATTATAAACATAGATGTATATTTTGCGATATGATAGAGCAGGAACATTTTGATCAGTCAAGGATTATAATTGAGAACGAATCCTTTATTGCTATCTCTCCCTTTGCAGCACGATCGCCATATGAGATATGGATACTGCCCAAAAGACATTCACCCGATTTTGATTCAATAAGTGATGAAGAGTTAACAAAACTATCAATTATATTGAAGGATATTTTTCAAAGATTGTCGTCTATTCTTGGAGATATGCCTTATAATTATGTTATTCATACAGCTTCTAACAGAAATTTTCAAGACCCTGGTTACTGGCTCACTATCGAAGCTGATTTTCACTGGCACATCGAATTGATGCCACGATTGACAAGAATAGCGGGATTCGAGTGGGGTACTGGTTTTTACATAAATCCAACTGTACCTGAAGATGCAGCAAAAAGCCTAAGAGAAGCAACAGTAGAGAAAAAAGAGGAAAGATAAGTGGCAGGATGGTAAACAAACGCAACAATGGCAGTCTTTAGAACAATGACTAAATAACCTAATGACCAATGACTAATAACTTATAACCTATTCAAACTGTGGCTGAATAGAAAGGAAAAAGGAAATGAAAATATTAATGGTTTCTTCTGAGGTTGTACCATATGCAAAAACAGGCGGTCTTGCAGATGTTGCTGGAACACTCCCTTCTGCATTAAAGAAATTGAATCTGGATGTAAGGGTAGTGATGCCAAAATATAAATCAATTGACTTTGGAATGGTAAAACCTCTCAAAGTCATTGATAAATATCCTATAAATCTTGGTAGAAAAAAGGAATTCTGTTCAATATATGAAGGGAAAAGAGAGGATGGAGTAATTTTCTACTGGATTGAGAACGACAATTTTTTTGCACGAAAAGGGCTCTATGGCGACGAGAGAGGGGATTATAAAGACAATGGAATACGTTTTGCCTTTTTTGCACTTGGCGCTATCGAGGTTATCAGGCGAAAACTCTTCACCCCTGATATTATTCATATCCATGACTGGCAGACATCATTGATACCTATCTATTTAAAAAACAACCTCTCCAATGAGAAATTCGCAAAGATACCTGTAGTTCTTACAATCCATAATATCTCATACCAGGGAGTCTTTGAGAAGAAATTATTGTCAGAGATTGGTTTGGATTTGTCTCTTTTCACATCAGAAAAACTTGAATTCTATCGAAAACTTAACATATTAAAAGGTGGAATTGTGTTTTCAGATTATATAACTACTGTTAGCCCTACATATGCATCTGAGATACTAACAAAGGATTTTGGGATGGGACTTGAAGGAGTATTAGCAACTAAAAAAAAGAACCTTACTGGCATACTTAATGGAATAGACTACACTCTATGGAATCCAGAAAAAGACAGATTTATTAAATATACATATTCTAAAGAGGCTCATGGTGGGAAACTACTGAATAAGTCCTATCTTGAAAGGAAATTGAATTTTGAGAAGGATATCAATAAACCGTTACTGGGAATGATTTCAAGACTTGCTGAACAGAAAGGGATAGATATATTTGCACAAGCCTTACCTGACATTGTGGAAGAAGATGTTCAAGTCGTGGTTCTCGGAAAAGGCGACACGATCTACGAGGAACTGATGAAGAGTCTTGCGGGTAAATATCCAGATAAAATCAAGGTTAACATAGGTTTTGATAATGAACTTGCTCATCAGATCTATGCAGGAAGTGATATTTTCTTGATGCCCTCACGGTTTGAACCCTGTGGGCTCGGTCAGATGATTGCATTCAAATATGGAACTGTGCCTATCGTTCATAGTACTGGCGGACTCAGGGACACGGTTCATGAATTTTCACCTGATACCCTTGAGGGTAATGGTTTTGTTTTTGATGAGTTCAGTGCTTCATCCTTCTTTAAAGCAGTTAAAAGGGCACTAAAGGTCTTTGAAACCGGGAAGAAATGGAAAAAACTTTTAAAAAATTGCATGGAATTGGATTTCTCGTGGGAAGCATCTGCAAAAAAGTATATTAAGTTATACCAAAAACTCGCCACAAATAAGAACTGAAAGGTAAAAATAAGAGAAAAGAATATGTAAAGTCCGAAATTACGAAAATGGAAATTACGAAAATCAGAACAAAATATACAAGAAACAATTTCCAATTTCCTAGTTTCGAAATTTCTAATCATTTTTTAAATCTTAGCGCTGAATTATGATATTCTATACAGTAAAAACTGAAGTACGAAGGGAAATTGTTATAAAAAAATCAAAATTCATTGCAACTATCTTCCCTATCTCCTCACTTGATGAAGCACAGAAAAAGCTCAATGAAATAAAAATGGAGTTCAGGGACGCAACTCATTGTCCATATTCACTAAGGATTGGTTATGAAAGGATTATTGAGAGATTTTCTGATGACGGAGAACCACCAAGGAGTTCTGGGCTTCCAATTTTACAGGAACTGAAAAAAACTAACGTAACGAATATTCTCCTTGTGGTTACAAGATATTTTGGAGGGATTAAACTTGGTCTGGGTGGGCTTAACAGGGCATACCGTGAAAGTGCAATGCTCGTTCTTGATACAGCAAAAAAAGTGCGCTCGTTACCCCTTGTAAGATTTGATTTGAGTCTTGATAGAGTCTATTCCGGAAAGATACGGAATATCTTAGAACATTTCAACGCAAGGATAATACAAGAGAACTATGGTGATAAAGCAGAGTATAGTGTTAAAATAGAAAAAGAACGGAAGAAGGGATTTCTTGAAGCCTTAAAAACCGTAACACGAGGAAAAATCAGGATTCGAGAAGTCCCAAGTGAAGATTGAGGAAAGGAGCAGGTAATTAGTTGCTTCTCAACTCGAAGTAATTCCTTCGGAATGGAAGTTCGTTCTTGCGAACGGGAAATACTCAGAAAAAGAGCAAAGAAAAATGGTGAAAACTAAAACCAAAAACACAAACCAAACTAACCAAATTAAAAGGTTATCTTCCAATGCACAGCATTAGATTCAAGCACGGAGTGCTCACTTCCAGCACATCTATATTAATGCATTTCAGCGGTGTGCTAAACTTCAACGCCGAACACGCTCATACATGGTGGGGTACTCACTCCCAGTTGCAGAGCAACTAATATGTTTATGTATAGTTATGCTATTATCGGGTTTGCAAGTGGACTCGTAGTTCTATTAATCGAGATTTTTATCCTTGAAAAAATCTATTCAGGTAAATCAAGAAGCACATTAAACAAAATACAAAAGAGACAACTAAGAAGAGTAAAAGAAGACATTGTAGAAGGAGAGATTGAGGTTGACGGTGACGTGGAGGAAGTTAAACAAAAAATTGAAAAATCTCTAAGGTTTTTTTACCTCTCCCCCATGGTAAAGCGAGTTGAGAGAACATCTAATTCAATCTCAATCCAGATTTCTGGTCGAAATTTTCCAAAGGAAATATCTTATACAGTAAGCAAAGGGCGGTCAAAATCTGTCAAGGTCACGTACAAAATTGATTTTATGAAACAGAAGAGAAAATTCAAGAGGATTTCTTATTTTCTTCTCTTCTTTGTAGCATTTCCCATTGCAATAGCAATTCCCTGGCTTGTTTTATATGTAATTTCACATTTTCCACAGCAGAAGATACAACTTGTACAACTTGTGCATCTATGGCATATCTGGTGGCCCTTCTTCCCGTATGTTATCTTCCGCAAGACAAAAACTATTAGCAAAACATTCTTTGAAAACATCCTCAGATTATAGTTCTCTGCCCACACTACTGTAATTGCAAGTGTTTCTTAATGCTCTGCTATTGCGAAGCAATCTTGGTTTTGGGTATTTTATGGAGTGCAACGACGGTGTCGTTGCGGTTTTTTGTTTTTTGGGAGTTGTAGGCACGAATTCAATTCGTGCATTTTTTGGGGGAAATAAAAAGTTTAAAAGTTTACTCCTGTCCCCATTAACCATTAACTATCAAATAATAAGACAGTTAGAATACTCGCCCCGTTAAATAAATGACGAATGATAAACGACAATATTTAACGGGGTAAACAATGACAACACTAAAATAGATAGAAAAATAGAATTACCGAGAATGGGATAAGATTCTTCTCCTTTGAACACATTTTGTGTTCGTTTGTTCACAATTTGTGTTCAATTGGTCAAGATTTTTATCCTTGACAAATTATTTGATTTCTGTTATAAATAACCTATGAAAAAAAGAGAAAGAAACGTTTATGTTTTAAATTTGTTGTTGGATGGATTAAACAAAACAGTGGGGTTTATCGGACCACCATAAGATATTATGTAATGATTAACCCCACTATTGGTAGATGAGTAGTGGGGTTTTTTTTGTTATAAAAGATTGCATATAAGGGGAGCATATTGATTACACAGATTACAAAACTAGATTACACAGATGAACAAAGGGATCCATTGACTGAGAAAATAATCGGCTGCTGTTTTGAAGTTCATTCAGAGTTGGGGCCTGGTTTCAATGAGAGAATATATCATAATGCCTTGATAATTGCTTTAAAAGAAGCAGCGTTGACATTTGAGACAGAAAAAGATTTCCCTGTCTCCTATCATGATAATAAAGCGGGATCCCTTAGATTAGATTTAATCGTCGAAGACAGAGTTATTATTGAAATAAAAGCAGTAACAGGAAAACTTCCTGCGATATTTAAGTATCAACTACTTTCTTATCTAAAAGTAACAAACCTGCGTGTTGGTTTATTAGTAAATTTTGGGAATAAGAGTTGCCAAGTTAAGCGATTTATGGTTTAATCTGTGTAATCTAAAATAATCTGTGTAATCAAGTATAATGTGAAGTTCTCTGAATATTATACCAGGGAGGGATTATGGACATAAAAGAGTTTAAAAAAATAGAAAAGAAATGGCAGAAAAGATGGAAGGATATGGAACTCTATAAAACACCTGAAAAACCGAAGAAAAAGTGTTTTCTCCTTGAGATGTATGCATACCCATCCGGTGACATTCATCTTGGACATTTCAGAAACTACATACTTGGCGATGTTGTCTGGCGTTACAAGGCAATGAATGGTTTTCAGATTCTTCATCCGTTTGGATGGGATGCTTTTGGTCTACCTGCTGAGCAGGCAGCCATTACAAACAAGGAAAGCCCACTTAAATGGACAATGGATAATATTGCAAAATCAAAGGAAACCCTCGAGCGACTTGGAATCAGCTACGACTGGGAACGCGAGATTACAACCTGTGACCCGGAGTATTATAAGTGGACACAATGGCTCTTTAAGAAACTCTATGAACATGGTCTTTGTTATCGGGAAAAGACCTTTGTAAACTGGTGTCCTGACTGCAAAACCGTGTTAGCGAATGAACAGGTTATTCAGGGAAGGTGCTGGAGATGTGACACAGCAGTCACAAAAAAGGAGACAGAGCAGTGGTTTATAAGAATCACGAATTATGCTGAAAGACTGCTGCTTGGACTCGATAAACTCGAGGAATGGCCTGAAAATCTGAAAACGATTCAAAGAAACTGGATAGGGAGAAGCGAGGGCTCTGAAATTGTGTTTAAACTTGAAAAAGGAAACATAGATCTTCCTGTCTTTACAACACGTTCAGATACAATTTATGGCGTTACATTCATTGTGATAGCCCCTGAGCATAAGATTCTTAGAGAGATACTCCCTCAAATGAAGAAAAGAGAAGAGGTGGAAAAGTATATCAATACATCACTGATGAAGACTGAGATCGAAAGAACAGATGTTACAAGAGAAAAGGACGGTATATTCACAGGTCTCTATGCGATCAATCCATTTTCAGATGAGAGGGTAGAGATATGGACAGCAGATTATGTACTATCCACCTATGGGACAGGGATTGTGATGGGAGTGCCAGGTCATGATCAGAGGGATTTTGAATTTGCACAAAAGTATCACATTCCCATTAAAGTTGTCATAAATCCCCCTGGAGGAGAATTAAGAGTTGAGGAAATGGAACAAGCCTATACGGAACCTGGAGTAATGGTTAACTCGGGCCCTTTTTCTGGTGTGGATTCGACCTCTGGAATAGAGAAGACCATAGAGTATATGGAGGAAAAAGGATTAGGAAAGAGAAAAGTAACGTACAAGATACGGGACTGGCTTATTTCCAGGCAGCGATACTGGGGTGCTCCAATTCCGATGATCCACTGTGATAAGTGTG
>Ga0209977_10000436_pt1 | contig 16367 bp, 18 predicted proteins | sample SumtaG_2_FD_183113 | JGI IMG/M metagenome (GOLD analysis project Ga0209977, IMG submission 183113) | Deep subsurface microbial communities from Indian Ocean to uncover new lineages of life (NeLLi) - Sumatra_00607 metaG (SPAdes) (version 2) | ecosystem: Environmental > Aquatic > Marine > Oceanic...
TTCTCGGTCAAACCCCCGCTTTCGTAGCGGGTGAGGGCGATATGGGCGCAAATCATTTCGGTTCAAGAGATGCCATCCCGAACACATTGGGTCTTGGCGGTTCAGTCGGCGGCCCACTTTCTGACCAAGTAAATGCGAATTACACGGATGGAACAACCTCGATGAGCCTTGCACAATGGGCTATCGAAAATACAGTTAGTCAAACTTCGGACACAGAAGCAGTAGTTATTGATAGGTCATCGGGTGCTATGAAGCGTGTTCGGAGGGTCTAAAATGGCAGATTATCAAATGGCCTTTATTCTTACTGATTCCGAAATGAAGAAGAGTAGTGCCGACTCCGATGAAAAGGAAATTGTGAAGCGAGAAAACTTGACTCCCGATATGATGGCACAGTATGTTCCCTTTAATGGGGCGGCGGTGGTCGGAGAAGAAGACCATTTTGGCCGTATTTATCAATACATCAAAGGTGACGAAAACTCCATTACTTGCGGTGGTAGCACAATGGTTGGCGTATTAGCCGTTCCGTGGGAGGAAACTTACACCGTAGGTGATAACTTTACGGCGCAAAATATCTTTGAAGTATCAGTGGATGGTAGCGTCAAAAAGGAAGGATTCGCTAAGATTGAAAAAATTATTGTCTGTAAGAGCAAAACTGATACGGAGGCCATTACCAATTATTTTGCAGAAGTGAATGCAAGTCATGGTCGCCCTATCAAGTATGCTGAAGAAAGTAATCCCGATTCTCCTAACTTCAATCCTTATGGTGACTATCCCGATAGCCCCCCTGCGGCAAGTCAAGCGGCAGAATTGATGAAAGCCGAAGAAGATACTGACTTCTTTGGTGCAGAATACGAAGCCTATTTATACAAATTGGCCGAAAGTATTTACCCCACTCATCGGAATTATCAAGCGAATGTTTGACTCGTTGCTTTTAGATAACGGGAGGAACAATTGATTATTATGTCGGACTTTCAATCACTTTATGGAGATGGTGAGGCCACCGATTATGCCGAAGGCGGAGAACCTGTTCCTCAAGAAGAAGTCGGCACTATTCAAGAAAACATTACACAAGTTATGGGCGATAGTGTTTTGAACAGTCAAGACACCAATTTGGCTTCGGAAAATGTGGGCGAACCTCAACCTCCCGAACCAATGGGTATTACAGGTCAAGATGGCCCGTCCCCTGTCCCTACAAATGAACACATGGATAATTCCCCCGACCCTCTTGAATCTTTCATGGAGGCACATTCCGAAGATTTCCGAGATGTTTCTGCTATGAAACTCGCAGATTACGAAGAATGGTTATTCCAATCCGAATCCGAAGCGGGAGAAGTCGCAATTGCTCGTATCGTTTCCAACTTCAAGGCATCGGGTTATGATGTAAAACCAACCTATGCGGCAGTAGCAGGTGCTACATGGAGTCGAATGAATTATGCAGGTGAAGAACACATGGAGGCTTTGAAAAAGGTCGAAAGGGCTTCCGTAGCAGATTTACAACCTCTTGTAGTCGAGATTGAGGCGGAAGGAATTACTTCACTTATCGAAACTGTGAGGAAAGCCGAAAGTCAAGCAGAAGATTTCCGAGCCGAAATGATTTCCCAAATCAAGACAGAATTGGCGGCGGAAGACCTACAAAAAGCCGAAGATAACACTTTGAATGCGGAATCTTGGACAGATTCGTTCAAATCTTACGGCCCTGTTGTTCTTTGCATGGGAACATTATTGGTTGGTGTATCAGTCATTTCAAAGTGGAAGTGATGGGACTTGCCTGTGCGACAAGTAGGCGATAATTGCTACCAATGGGGCAATCAAAAAGTATATTGCGGAAAAGATGCCAAACGCAAGGCCATTCTTCAAGGTATCGCAATTGAGAATACAGGATGGAAGGAAGCCGAAGAAGCCGATGAAAAAGATTGGTGGGTAGTCACTAAGCATATTCACTATACCAAACATGGAATGAGAGGGTCAAGTAAGAGCGCACCTGTTCAAACCTTAGCAGTAGCCACAAGTGAGAGGGCAAAACCTTATCACGATTACCTCATGGAAAAATACAAAAGGATTACTTTTGACGACATTTTTGAACCCAATAGAAGTTTTGCAGAAAAGCAATTCAAGCAGATGGAATGGGATGAAGATGCAGATAGTAATTATGTGGCTTTGAGATTAGATGTAGGAAAAAAGGCCAATGAATATCTTGACGGGGAGGATATTCCCAAATGGGGGCATGAATTAGACACTCTTTTTCCTTCTCATTCAAGAACAGAAACAGTAAAATTTACACGCATTCCCGCATCCAAGGTTCTTAGAAGCGAAGAAATCCAAGTTACGCAAAATCAAGGATTACTTCTTCCCTCCGAGTTTAAGGAAACCAATCCTACTTTCCACTTACACGAAGGTTATTTACTGATTTCCCAAGATAGAGAGGGTAAATGGCGAGTTTGGGATATGGATAGGGCGGCCTTTCATGGTTGGAATTATGGAACATCCCCTGCCTACAATGAGTATCGGGGAAAATATGAGATGGTAAAGCCCCACATTTTCCAATTTGATACTCTTCAAGATGCCGTAGCCCATGCTGAATGGTCGCATAATAAAGCGATAACGGAAGTGACCCAATGGATAGAGAAGGAAGAAGATTCGTGGATGCCTCGGAACTTTGTTAGCGAAAGTAAATGGAAGGTTATGCAAATGCAAATGAATGACCAAGAAAAGCGAGATGCTCGACATCCTAATCGTGACCCTTCAACCTACCTTCCGACAAGATTGAAAAGAGCATTAGGAGAGGCCATCCGAAAGGAATTAGACCACCCTTGTTTGCAGGGTAAGATTTTCCCTTCCTATGCGGCGGCAGGGCGTTACAAGTTTTACTGTGAAAAATACGGCGTTCAACCTCCGAATAAATTGTATTTTACACCTACGGAAATTATGATGTTACATCAAGGGTTACTTCAACCCGATAAAGAATATGAGGCTGAAATGGTTTCATCTTCCAATTTACTTTTACTTTTGGGAGTGGGAACTTTGGGATTGCTCATACCATACTTTTTAGATAGCAGGGCGAATAAGGTGTAGTTATGAATCTCGACCTCGCTATTCAAAATCAAGTATTGGGTCGCTCTATGATGGCAGAAGCCATGCACGGTGTAGCCTCCAATTTAGGCGATGGTCATTATCGGTTGAATGCGTTCTATGAGAGCGAAGAAGAAGCCAAAGCCATTCTTGGTGAACCTCTTGCATCCTATATTCCTAACCCTGTTTCAGCGTATGTTCGCCCACCCACAGAACCCCCTGCACTTCCGAACCCCGATTCATTTACTCAAGAAATCGGTGGTGGATATTCAGTTTCCTACGACCAACCCTCAAAAACATGGGCTTTGAACAAGATTGAAAGCGTAGGTGGTCTGCAAGGTTGGTGGTCTTCTCTAACCAACGGTGGAAAGCCCAAAGATAAACTCGTTCCTTTGGTTTCCAAGAGTGGGGCTAATTCTATGCACAGATTCCTTACCACAATTCAAGAAATGGATTTATCAATGGATATGAAATCACAGATTACGGAGATTTGCGTTAATAAAACGGATAATACAGGAATTAGTGAATTCGTAGGAGGCCAAGTTATCGTTTCCGCAATTGATAATCCGCTACAATCCGACTCTTACCTTTACGCCACAGGAAATGCTTTGGACATTCTTGCTTCGGAGTATGTTGCCCCACCACTACTTACTAATACGCACACGCATGAGGAACAATTCGTTGCCCCTCCTACGATGTCGCCTACACAAAATGTAAAACTCACAGGGGGAAATATCCGCCCCTTTTGAATAAGAGGTTTTAGATAACGGAAGAACTCAAGGAAGAATAACGACAAAGGTGAAATCAACATGGAGATAGTATCAGACCTAAAAGAAAACATCGCTGACCCATTAGTGGAATCAGTTATGACTATTCCTTCCTCCCTAACAGACGCAGTAACTACTAAGGAAGGTGCAACTTCACTTGGATGGGCATTGGCAGGTCTTGTCGGTGCATCCGTTGTCGGAACAGGTCTAACTATGATTCCAATGCAAAGAATCCCAATGGTGGGCAATTTGCTTCGTGTCGCCGTCACAGGTGGTATGGGTGTTGCTATGATGAATGTTGGTAGCAAGAACATGAGTGGTGCAGGTTCAGCATGGTTTGTTGGCGGTGCTATCCTCACAGGTGTTGCGGCAGGTCAAGTATTGGGACTTGTTGGATTATTCCCTCGTCTTCAAACAATGATGACTAAGCAAGCAGAAACAGGTTATTATGGACACATGAACCTTGATGGCTACGAAGCAATTGATTCTGTCGAAGTGGACAGGTCTTCTTACCAACCTACACAGGACTACGGTGCTGAAACTATTGAGCAAGAAATGACGGCGGGAACACCTCAAGTCGAGATTGCAGAAGAAATGGTCGGTAACAACCTTGACTCGGTTCGCCAAGAAGCGGCTATGGGTCACGGTGTAACACAGTGGTTCGGTGCAGAAAATCTAAACTCCGCTACTTCTCTAAACCGCAGAATGGATATGAAGAAGTTTGCGGCATCAACAGATGTTAATGGAAACCGCACACGCACAGGTGACGATTCAATGGCAAATGTTGTCGGCGGAACATCAATGGCTGATTCTGCCCCTGCTATGACCGCATACGATGTGAACATGGAAGCAGGTATTCTCCCACAAACGAAGGAATTGGGCGGTGGAGTCCAAGATGTCTTCGATACTTACATTCTCCCATCTTACGAGATGCCCTCCGCAGGTGCAAGCGGTCACGGTGTAACACAATGGTATGCAGAAAGCAACCAAAGTGGATTCATCGGTAACTTCGTTGCAGGTGCAGAAGGTCATGGGAGTGTCTTAGGACAGTAAATGAAACAATAGGAAAGTGAAAAACATGGAAATGCTAAACAAAATGTGTAAGTGGACAGATGATTACCCCGTAGTTGTGGGCGCATCCGTTCTAATTCTTGGTCTATCTCATTTCGGCTACGGAATGGGTCTTGAAGGAATGCTCGGCGGTTGGGTCGGAACAGTTGTAGGCACAGTTGGTGTCGTTACAGGTGCTTGTGTCCTTGCCAATGTCTTTATGAACAGGGGTGCTTAAAATGATGGAAATGCTTACTAATTGGACAAAGACGACTTGGGGACAAGTTGTTGTCGGTGGTTCAGTCCTACTACTTGGTCTTGGTCACTTCGGCAAGGGTTCAGACATAATGAGTATGTCCATCCCTGTCGTCAATGTATCTCTCGGAACAGTCGCAGGTGCAGTTGCTACTCTTGTTGGTGCATCAATGCTTTTGCGTGAACTATAAATCTAAAGGAAAGTGAATGAAATGTTGGATAAGATGTGTAACTATATGAAAACAGGAAATGGAAAGATGCTATGTGCATGGGTCGCTACTCTTGGTGGCGCACACCTGTTGGTCACATCCCCACAACCTGTCCTAAACTTTTTGCCTTCATTCTCATTCTCGGTTATGGGTCGTGAAGTCGGCGCACAAAACATTCTTGGTCTTGTTCTAACAGGATGCGGCGTTTGTTGCCTAATGAATTGCTATGGTGAGTGAATAAAATGAAGATGTTGAATGATATACAGGGCTTTTTGGTTAATAAGTGGACATTAGGTGGTTCCCTTCTTGTTGTCGGTGTTTCCACTTTGATTACTCCCCCAATGTCTGATGTGCTAAATCGTGTTTGGGCAAGTCCAATGGGCTTCGACATCACAATTCTAAGATTCATGGGTGTTCTAACCTTTGCTCTTGGTATTGCCGTCCTAACAGGCGAAGACCCAATCGGCGTTAAGAAAGAAGTTTGAGTGAATTATTCACTACCACTTTTTAATCCAAATTAGCGTTAGCGTTCTTTTTCCCTTAATTACCACATAGGAGTGGGGGAAAAAGCGACCCTTTAGATAGTCAAAAAAACAACAGATAATTAACCTACAATTAGGAAGTGAAAATTATGAGTATGAGAAGCCAAGTATATGAATGGTCAAACCTTGCTACTGCAACTGCGGCAAGCACACTAAGACGAACCGTTGATGCTGTCCCACAGTTAGTCCCAATTAACCGTGAATACGACATCTTTATCGGTGGTATCGGAAACAACATTACCAAACCTGCTGAAACAACTGCGACACAGTTTATCGTTATTGAAGACATCGCTTGTTCTGCTTACTACGGTGGTGCAATCCAAGTTAGAATCAACACAACTGACTACTTCCAAAACCCTGATGTTACAGACCAAGCAGGTGTTCCGGGACTTGCTTCCCCATACCCAAGAGGTTCAAGTAACCAACCTGTTGTTGATGCAACCACAGATTACACACAATTGCTAAAGAGTTTCGACCTTTACCCTGATGTTTATGTGCTTCCGGGACAGGTTTTCCAAATCCTTTACTCTTGCACAACTGCGCTAACAGGTGCGGCGGCAACAAACACAGTCGTTGTAGCGGCATTCGTGAAATACACTCTTTACGATGGCCCGGATGCCCTTATCGCAAACAAACTCCTTGAATTAGGCGTAACCATCAACCCAAACAATGTTGATTGGTATAAGCGCACACTTATTGAACAGCAACAGCGAAGCCGTGTAGCGGCTACTGCGGCAAACGGAGGTAGTGCTTAATTCGCCCTTTCGGGATGAACCAAACACGGAGATGATATTATGAGTATGAGAAGCCAAATATACGCATGGAACAGCCAAGCGGGAACTGCATGGACAAACGCACAGACAGGAACAGCAACTTCTATCTTCATCGGTGGATTCGGTAACAACATTACCAAACCTGCCGAAACTACTGCAACACAGTTCGTTGTAATCGAAGATGTAGCAGTTTCCCCAACCGCATTCTTGTTCAGTGGCCCTGCCGTGAACACAATCTATCGTGGTCTTGCTAACGGTGCTGAAAACGGTGTCTATGGAAACCGTGCTTACATCCAAATCAGAATCAACACCACTGACTATTTCCTTGACCCCGACAATGTTGGAAACGATGGTATTCCGGGTGCGGCAAGCCCATACCCACGAAGCACTGACTTCCAACCTTGTTTCAACCTATACCCTGATGTATATGTTCTTCCGGGACAAGTGTTTGACGCTCTTGTAACCACTTACCAAAACGGTGCTTTCCTTGCGAACCCTGCGGTAGCGGCTTCATTGGCTAACAACGCTCTTGGTGCATTTATGAAATACACCCTCTATGACGGGCCTGACGCTCTCATCGCTAACAAACTATTGGAGATGGGAATTTCAATCAACCCCGGAAATGTGGATTGGTATAAGCGCACTTTGATTCAGTCCCAAAGCGCACCTGCACCTGCCCCAACTGCATAAGCAGAACGGAAAGGATAGGATTTACCTACACGAATAGCCGTAAGGCTACTCGGATTCAAGGCGAAACGGGCATGAAAACCCTTATTAACCTGCAAAGGTAAGGTCTATTCATGGGTTGGGAAGTGTGGTCGGACACATCTAACAGTCGTTATGGTCAAATGGGTTTCTTTTGTAACACCGCCGATGTTTCCTTCGGCCCTGTGTTTATGACTGATTCATCCTTCGATAAGGGTCAATTCTATGAGATGTGGGAACAAGCAGGGTTCAAAGACCCTCGTTCCGATGATGAGAACATTTCCTCAAACACATACCACATATTGAAATTGATGGACTATGATGAGAAAATTATTGCCACCATAAAAGTAAGTCGGGTGGATGGAATCAATGCACCATTCCCCTTCTTTGAGGACACGATGAAAGGTTGGTATGATAGCGGATTTGGATTCAGCCCTTTCAAACCCGAACTTGAGGCATTAAGCGAAGATGATTTCGATATTGTTAATGACTTGATTGAAGAAGCCAATGAAGAAATGCGACATGAGATTCTTGCTAATCCATTCCCACTTCCCGAACAGAAAAAGACATGGAGAGAAAGCGGAGGCTTCCGTGTGGATTATTCATGGGAAGTTTTAGATTGATAATGGGGCAATAACCCCCTATGTTTGATGTAATCGTTCCTATTTATCGCATTTCTAAGGACTTCCTTGAGCGTTGTTTGGAATCCATTGACGACCAAAGTTTGACCGATTATACGGTCTATGTCTGTGATGGAACACCCGAAGAACATCAAGATTACGATGCGAAATACTTGGTGGAATCATACGGGTTCGTCTATCTTCGTCAAGACCCTGCTCGCAAACTTGTTGGGGGCGCACGGAATCAAGCCGTAGCATTAGGTTCTAATCCATATCTTGCCTTCCTTGACGGCGATGATTGGTGGTATTCACGATACCTTGAAGAAATGAAAACTGCAATTGAAGAATCAAACGAAAAGACCGCTATTTGGTCTGTGGCTCTCGATTGTGAATATCCTGTTATCTCTCAAATGACGGGAAAGAGCATCAACATGAAAGGGATTTATGGCTATTGGGAAGACCAAACTTTCCTTCAAAACAACCCCGATTATGCTTACTATTGGTTCTTCGGTCATCCCCCTACACCGACAGGCACTATCATACGGAGGGAGGCGTTTGAGAGCGTTGGTGGCTACGATGAAACAATGGGTATGGCGGAAGACACAGAATTGATTCTCCGCATCGTTGGCGACCCACGAAAAGTCCCCGTAGCAGAAAGGCGACACTACAAACCGCTACCTTTGATTGGCGGATTTCATTATGTTGGTGAGGAAAATACTTGCTCACTTGGAACGCAATCGGGAGTTTCCGAGGGGAGAAACCGGGATGACATAAATGCGTTTTTCATCGCTAATTCGGATTATTTTGCCGAAATCCATCCTCGTCCCACAAGAAAAGACCTTCCAAAAGGGACTTCCGAATCTTTCATAGAATCACTTAAAGGGGTAATGCGTGACCGAATCTTGACTATGTAGGAAACATATAGATACGCTATTTCATAATGACTAAATTATGAGCGAGCCATTCACAATTGAAACCCCAATGGGCGACATTAAGATTCCATATTCGGAAGAGTTTTGCCTCAATTTTGCTCGCAAAGTGATGAAGGTTAGTGAAGGCGAGCCGAACCTGTTAGAAGAAGCCGTAGTGGATTATTTGGGCATTCCCGATATTGATTCTTCCGAGTCCGATTGGGTCTTTTGGGAAGAAAACAAAGTGCCTATCTATCTATACGACATGATGGGGTGGTTAGAACAAGATTTTGAAATAGAGCGCAAACTTGCTTTTTCCATGAGTAAAAGGAAGGTCACAGGAATACAATATCACCAATTTTCATACCCACACGGAAAAGAAAAGATGCCGATTCGGGCAACCTTCTTCGTCAAGAAAAAAGAGGATGGAACACCATTCGTCATTGACTTTACACCGTTAGATGGCTTGCATCTTGAAGTGCAATTGATTCACCTTCCCGAAACTCGGATAGATGCTTTTCACGCATCCTATCAATCGTATGCGACTGAACACGGCATTTTGAAGAACAATACAGTCAATGCGAAACTTCAATTTATCAACATTGACGAGGTTGGATGGGATGATGTAGTCCTCACAAAAGAGCAACGAGTAGCCCTTGACAAGAACATTGTGAAATTCATTGACAACATAGAATTGTTTGAGTCAAAGAACCTTCCAACGAGCCGAGGTTGTTTGGTCACAGGCCCGCCCGGAACAGGAAAAACACTAACTTGTTCAGCCATAATGAACCAAGTGGAAAGCACTATAATTTACATCACATCGGAGGATATTCAAGAGCGAGGGCAGATTGCAGAATTGTATGAGGTCGCAAGGAAAGTTTCACCAACAATTATGGTCGTTGAGGACATTGATACGCTCGGAGGAATTGATAGGACAAAAGGTGGCGACCATCCCATTCTCGGTGAATTCTTGAATTGTTTAGCAGGTGTGGAGAACAACGGTGGAGTCATAACCATAGCCACGACAAATTATCCCGAATACTTGGATAAAGCCCTTGTTGATAGGCCGGGACGATTTGACTTGAGAATTGATTTTGGACTTCCCGATGAGAAATTGAGGAAATATATTTTACAGAAATACTTGTCTTCGTTTAACCATCAAAACATTGATTTAGCCCCGCTTGTTAAGGACACCGAAGGGATGACAGGGGCGCATCTGAAGGAAATGGTAATGATGGCTTACATGGACTGTTTAGAAGCCTCAAATTACAAGAAAAATACCAAAATTAAGCAGAAGAATTTAGAGGATTCTTTGAAGGTTATTTCCACCAATCGGGCAAAATACAATCATTACAAGCCGAAGCCTAAGACCGATGTGGCTTTTCATCAATGAAGCGAGTCTTTAGATAACGAGAACAACAAAACAACCCTATGGGTCGCAAGCCAAAAGCAAAAGCAATCAAGGAATACCTTGAGAATCCTCGCACACGCTTTAGTTATTCTTCCCCGTTGGACTTCCGTGAATGTTTTGGTGACATGAGTGAAAGGTATCTCACCCCTGCGACCAATGGAAAGCGACTTAGCCCACAGACTTTTCGTATTGTCGTTCATCTAAAAAACAGTCGGCATGGGGACAAAGAGGTTTATTTGAGTGAATTGGAAAAGGGCGGAGGATTCATTTGGAGTGCATTTTTAGCCCCTAACGCCCCATTCCCATGTAACCCTGCAAATACACCTAAAGATAAACTCGTAGGCCGAATCCGTTGGGATGCAGGGTCATACGATGGCGCACATTTCAAGACTCAAACAGACCCAAGCAAAAAGCGAGGCAAGACTGTTGAGTTTTACCTTACTTCCTCCAAGACTAACCCTAACGGTGCTATGGTCAATGGTTCAACATATTTCCCCTCCCTTGAGCGTGTTTGGGTTCCCCTAAAGGCCAACACCACCAATAAGAAAGCCGTCACAAAGGCTGATGGCTCAAAAGGATATTGGCGCAGAACCGAGAAATTGGTTTCTTGTCCTGTCAGTTTGGGCGGTCTATGGAAATCGGCCTCAAAAGCAGGGAAATTCAAATTCACCCTTGAGAAACCCAAAATCGGATGCACACCCGGATTCATCGCAAGAGGACAAGCACCGAAAGAGTTTGGGAAGCATTGGGAACCATCGGTTGATGACCCGAAAATCATCAATGAAGTGGTCACAGATGTTACAATCCTACCGTTGAACGCAGAATCAACAGAATTTGCGGCAGACGAATACCGTGCTTTTTACGAGGCACAAGGATATGACATGGATAATCTTTTAGAAATACAGGATGTTGAAATAATGGACAGCGAAACAGAACAACAAGCAATAGAAAGAGCATACTATAACCCAAGTGAGGCTATGGTAGGAACGGACGAAACCCTTGACGGCTACCGCCCGATTGATTCGGCTACGGTGGATTTGACTTCAAATCAGCCAATGGCTAATTATGGTGCGGAAGGCGAAACGGCTACTTATGCCCCGTCAAGCGAACCCGATATGGTAACTTCATCGGACTTTGATGAGCCAACAAATGCCCACTTTTCCGCAGAAGGCTGTCCAAACTGCGGATTTGGTGCAGAAGGCTTTGAAGCCGAAACTGTCGCTGATGTTGAAGCATCCGTTGAACCTGCTAACGAGCCAATCGCTGTGGCTGAAGGCACTTCACTTGACGGATATGAAACCCTTGACTCTATTGAGGAAGGCGCACCAATCGGTCACGGTGTCAATCAATACTTCGGAAGTGCAGAAACTTCCTTCGCTATGGAAGGAACAGAAGGCGCACTACTTGATGAATCCACTACAAACATTGGAATTGAAGAAGGCGTGTCCCTTGACAATTTTAGCGGTGTGGATTCCGTAGTCGTTGAAGCCCCACTTGGTCACGGTGTAACTCAATGGTTCTCCGAGAATTACGAAGGCCCACTACCCGAAGGCCCATCCGATGTTCCCGAACCTGCTGATGCAACAGGTAGTCACCCATCTAACGAATACATGAGGCTTGAAGCCGAGTTTAACGCTATGGATAGAGCAGAACGCAAGAAAGTTATGAAGAAGTATGGTCGTAAGGCATTCGTTGAACCCGATACATTGGGATGGCCTATTATGAATCTTGAAGGAAATGATGGACAGGCGAAAATCGCTTTGACTTATTCGGATTGGAAGAACAACAAGGACGATAGAGCAAAGGTTCGTAGGGCTGTTTTCAAGCAATTCCCTCATCTCAAAGCCCATGCTTCCGAGCATCACAAAGGGCAAGGCTATGACGATGAAGAACACGAATCACTCGGTATGCGTCATCGTGGCCCTCACGAACAATCCTTGCGTGACCGTAGCGATGAAGCATACGCTATGGATAAGAGGCACAGTAGGATGCACCGCAAGTATGACAATGTGATGGCTATGGACGCTGAATCTAAGTTTGATAAGTTACAGGAAAAGGTCGCAAGAGAAGAAATGGAAGACCACCCAAAGATGAGCCGTGAAAAGGCTATGGATATTGGCGGCGGAGTTGCTTACACAAGTGGTGTAAAGAAGTATGACCGTCTAACTGATGGACACGGCAAGGAAGTCATGGAAGAAGCGGCAAGAGAAGGAATCCCTGCGGCAAGAGTCGCAAGAAAGTTTGAAGCCATTGTTGATGGTCGGGATTCAAAGGGTCGCTTTTCGGGTCGCAGAACAGTCCATAATAACAAGACAGGAAGATTCATGCGTCAAGGCGCAGACACCGCAGGTTATCTTCAAGACGGTTCAGTAAGCATGGATGGCTACACACCGTTGGAATCCGTTGAAGTGGATAGGTCAAGTTATCAACCAACACAGAATTATGGTGCAGAATTTGAAGCCGATGGTATCACAGGCGACAAACCATTTTACCCTGCCGTCAAAACAGGCGCAGGTTTCGCAGTTGGTTTTGCTATTCCCGGACTTCTTCTCGGAACTGCGGCTATGCTCGCTATGGGATTATTTGGAAACAAGACAGAATAGGTGAGATAAATGGAATGGAAAACTTTTCTATGGGGTGCAGGTATTACGGCCTTAGTGCTTTATGTATTTGATGAAGAATTACAACCTGTTGTGGATAAGTCAAAAGCATTCCTTGTCGGTCTGTTGAAGAAAGACGCAGAATCCTTTGAAGCCAATGGTGCAAACGGTAGCGCAGGTGTAAATGAGAGAGGCGATGTCGTTCTTGGAACAAACCGCATCTATCAAATCCCTGTCAATTCGGGAGGCACTTCACTTCCTGTAATCACTCCACTTGCTGAACCTGTATCGGGTTCGGGAAATTATGTAGGTCAAACTGCATACCCTATGGCGGCACAAAACAATCTTGAGATGTTGATTGACGGTGCATCGTGGATGAATGCGGCGGCTTACACAAATGCGGCTTTCGGACAAAACTATTCGGGAAGCGCAGTAGGCAACGAGTGATGGCCTTATTAACCCGTCACACATACGCATAGTATGATGAGAGTTAGTCCGTTTTACTTTCACAAGCCTAAGTCAATTGGGATTCTATACAGCGTTTTTGACTTTTTCACTAAATGCCGCAATCCCAACCTTTATTAACCCGTTTAGCAGACGGGGAAACATGGCGACAAGAGCAATCCGCTACGACAAGTTAGAGTTTGACAGCAACAGGCAAGCACATGAAGTGCTTCAATGGGTGAATTACAATCAAAACGATAGTAAAATCCAAGTGCCTCTCCAAGAGGCTTGCGCCCATCAAATCTCCTATGGAGGCGATAGCGCACAGGACTTCCAAAACAAAATCAATACTATGCGAAATCAAATGCACTACACAACAAATTATTTTCAAACCATCAATCAATTTTATGGATACATGATGACGCACCTGCTTGAGCAAGAAATTGAGAATCACGGCTTGGCTTCCTTCATGCGTGATAAGATGATTGAAATGCGGGACTATGCAAAGGCTCATGCTACAAAGCACCCTCACTACGGCCACCTTGTTTTTGAACACTACCAAAACCAACCTTACATGGATATGTATTATGAATTGAGTCAAGAAATGACTAAGGTGGCGAATGGGCTAAATGAGAAGTATTTCTCCAATCCCAATGTTCATGGTGGCTACTTCAATATCGTTGCATCTCAAGTGAGTTATAGTGTTATCAATCCCGAAACAACCGATGACCACATTGATTCATGGTGTGATATGACTACGGGTAATTGGGGTCATCTATGGCGAACCAACACTTACACCCTCCTTCGTGGCGGTCATGGGCGAGAGTGTGCAATCCATACCTATCCGACCATCCCTTCGGACATTATGGAGGGTATCATGGAAAAAATCGTGGAGGAACAACCCGTTCTTGCACTAAGAATTGCCTCCCATGCCCAAATGTTCTTGGACAACCCTCATGCGAAATCTATGGGTCATTCATGGACTTCACGCAACCGAAGTGATGACTGTTGGTTCAAAGTGGAGGCAGACCAAGTGAGCAAGAAGCACACTACGGTTTTCGCCCCTCCGCAGGTGTTGTTCGGAAAGCACACACCCAAACTCGCAGAAATGGTGGAAAACATTAGCCTATTCAAAGCCGATGTAATCACCTTCCTTGAGGATAGTAAGCCAATTTTGAAGCAGAAAACCGATGCACAGAACGCCCTTCGTGAGAAGACAGGCGAAAGCGCAGAAAAGGCGATGGTGAAGGTCATTCAAGACTTGCTTGACAATCCCGACACGGTGGATATTGGAACGGCTATTCTCGGCAATATCGCAGGTATCGCTCAACTCCCTGTTGATACCTCAAACACGGCTCTATTCCCTAATGGCTACATTTCATACACATACCACGACTATGAGATTGCAGAAGACCGTGTGGCCTATCTATACGCCCACCACTTGACCGAAGCGTTGAATCTAAGTGAATTCAATATCACCGATGAAGTCCAACAAGTCCTTTGGAAAGCACACCAAGAGATGCTACAATCCCTGCGTGATAACCATGCAAACCGATGCGCTCAATTGGCTCGTCAAATCGCACAGACAACCACACGCCACGATGCGGAAATGCAGGTGCTTACAGAAGCATTTGCGGCCTATCAAACGCAGGTTTAGGTCTGTCGGTGTCTTTAGATAACGGGAACGACCAAATACACCTATGAGTGCCGTGCTTGACTTCCGTGAATTGCGTGACAAGGTTCTCGCAGGGGAAATGGACGAAGACGAAGAACCTGTCGCAACCCCTCTCGGAGAAGAAGTGAAGAACCCTGCGACTTTGCTCGGTCTTTCTGCGGCAGTAGGAATTTTCGGATTCCTCGGCTACGATAACTTCGTCAATAAGGGTTCTCCGACCTTTGACGGCACAGGATTCACTATGCTTGCGATTTTGGGCGGTCTTTCGCTCGGTATGGCCGTTGGTGGCCTTAGAAGGGGTATAGAGGCTCAAACGCAAGAGGAACGCTATGAGAAACTGCTTGACGACTCTCAAACCATCATTGAGGAACAACAAGAAGAGATTGACGCTATGGAAGCCGAAGAAGAAGAAAAGGAAGCGGAAGAACAGGCGGAAGCAGAAAACGCATATCAATACGATTACTTGAGCGCAGAAGACTCCTTCTTTCACGGCCCTTCACTCGGTATGGGTGTAAGCGCATTCGGCCAAGAAGGTGTCCTCTATCGGCCTAAAGATAGCGGCTCGCTTTGGTGATTTGTTCATAAGCCATGAAGATTTGTTCATGGAGAGTCTTAGATAGTGGGACGCTCAATAATAATCCATGACTCAAGCCACCTTCACAGGTTATTTTCCAAAACTCAAAGCGCATCGTGAGGCTACGGTGAAAAGCGGAAAGGCTATCAATCCTAAAGGCAGTATTCGCTATCAAATTAAGGGCGAGTGCATGGATGACGAAAAGGGCTTGTGTATCTCCCTCCCGAAAATGGTCACAAGAGAAGATTTTGAGAATGTCTATGGCTTTGATGCTAAAGAGGCTGAATCCGTTATTATTGCAGGGACAAGGGGTAAAGACCCTGTGGTTAAGGCTCATGTAATAGATGTGAAGGAAAAGGATGATTTCAAACCTGCCGTAATCGCCCCTATGGAAACACCAATTGAAGATACGGAACTCATTGATTATGCTTTTGAGAATCATGCTGATACCGTAGGTAGTCCTTCCCCCGCAGATGTTGAACCCCCTGCACCTTCCGAGAAGCCATTCCCACAAGAGCCGACAAACGAAAACTTTTCAGCCGAATATACTGTTGAAATTACAGGATTTACAGATGGAGAACCAAAAAGAATTACAGGAACGGAACAAGAATTGAAAGACCAATTGCTTGATTTTCACGACATAGATTCACGGCTTGAAATGGTGGATTATTATGGATTTGACGAAGATGATTACGAAAAAGCCGTCAAAATGCTTACTGAAAAATGGAATGAGAAGTCCCTTAAAACAATTTGCGACAATGA